>Ga0181421_1000003_pt1 | contig 82827 bp, 101 predicted proteins | sample 44SPOviralmetaG_FD_130146 | JGI IMG/M metagenome (GOLD analysis project Ga0181421, IMG submission 130146) | Marine viral communities from the oligotrophic San Pedro Time Series (SPOT) site, San Pedro Channel, CA, USA - 44 SPOT_SRF_2013-06-19 | ecosystem: Environmental > Aquatic > Marine >...
ATGTCTCTATTTCTACTTACTGGCATGAATATTATACCTTAGGATACTGTGTTTTTATTTCTGCTACTTTTGCACGCCAATTTGCTTCATCATCGTATATCATATGAAGTTGATCTTGCCAACTGCCTAACACTTCCATATAAGCAGTTTGTCTTTTTGCAATTATAATTTGATTCTGTTCTGCAGAGTCATTGCCAAAACTATAATCATCGGACATTAGACTAACTCCTCTAATTTATAGTATATCGCTGATCCGCGTGAACCTGCGCCGTGTGTAAACAATATTTGTACAAACACACTAAAGTAACCAATATTTCCACTATTACCAGATCCTTGTATATTTAATGTCGAAACATAGTTACTGTGATTCCATGCAAAACTAGGTGCATTTCCATCAGCGTGTTGATGAGAAGTGCCATTTGTTGGTGATGCACCGTTATAATCGATAGTGCCTATTGTATGATTTGCTCCGCTTCCAGTGGCATTCGTATGACCACCAGCCCAACATATCCAATTTACTCTATTATATATCGTATTAGGATCTGGTACTAAATCATCACCAGCATCAAGCATTGTAAATCTGAGAATGTTTGTACCAGTGTTTGCAGTAGGCACTACAAAAAATACATTTTGATACATATATTGCTGACGTTCTCTCATTGATTGAGCGGCGTCACTACTTCCCCAATGAGTCAAATTGCTAGCAACTTGTACTAAACCACCTTTTCTAATCTGCCCTGCATTGATAAAAGGAGGATCGTCTGTACCTGCTGAATCTGTCCATCCAGAGTGATATAATCTTGTACCTGCTTCAATATTTAAAATAGGATTTGATGAGCTATCTCTGAACGTGCTATTTGTGTCGCTAAGTGATATGACAGCTGCAGAATCTAGACCAGCATCGGTGCTTAATGCAGTATTAGAAGCATTTGCTGCTTCTGATCTACCGAGTATTTTAGCAATATCTGCATTTCTAGTCATTAGCTTATCACCAAGTTACCGTTGATTGTTAGCACTACACCACTATCAAATGATATAGGTCCAGCCACATGCGCATTCTCATTACTATCTATTGTAGTATTTATACTAAGAGACTGTGGGTTAATTCTAAACATACCACCTTTCAATTCACCACTGAGTGAAATGACTGTAGCAGAGTCTGTACCACCACCACCGCCGCCGCCTCCACCAGCGATTGCTAATACATCTGCAGAATCAAGACCACCAGAAATTACGCCTCTAAAAGCTGTAATTACAACCGTATCACCAGAATCTGTTGCAGTTCCTAATACAATAGATGTTCCATTCGTAGCAGTGTAATCAGCAGAATCAATCAGTAAGATACCATTTTGAAATACTTGAATTTGATTTTCGATATACGATAATGTAGCACTGTTATCATCTGCACCAGTTATAGTAGTTGTTGGAGCAGCAGTAGTATAGACAAAATGAGTTGCTCTAAATGCATCACCAGAGCCTCCTCCACCACCGCCGCCGGATCCACCGCCAATATATTTACTGATTGCAAGAACATCATTCGTATCAGTCGCTGCAGTTAATACAATAGATGTTCCATTTGAAGCAACATAATCTTGTGAATCAATAAGCAAAATACCATTTAAGAATACTTGTAATTCACCAGTTTCATATGATAAGGAATTGCCTTTATCGTCATTACCACTAAATGTTGTAGTAGGTGATGATGCAGTATATGTGTATTGTTCGTGCGATAGATTGCCACCAGATCCACTAGATCTAAATTTGACAACATTCAATATATCATTCAGACTTGCAGCTGAATTCAGTACGATTGAATTACCTGTAGTTGCAACATAGTCGTCAGAGTCAACAAGTAGAATACCATTCAAGAATGTTATGATATTACCAGTTGAATAAGCAAGTGTGTTACTATTATTATCTGCACCGGTGAATGTGGTTTGATTTGCTGTTGCAGTATATGTGTATGTAAATGCTCTTGATGGGCCAACACTATCAATAACAGAATTTATTAGCGAAATCGTTTGAGCCGAATCAACGGTGCCTGACCCGCCGCCACCAGAATTTGATTGACGAGCTTGAATGTAAGCACTGTCAACAATATTAGTTACAAAATTTGAATCTTCTTGAAATCTATCTCTTAATTGAATATAAGCACTATCAACAATAGCTTCTACTGTACCGCTACCAATCCTTGCATTAATATATGAACTATCAATCAGAGATGTGACTGTAGCAGAATCAAGTCCTAAATCGGAACTAGTTCTTGCTCTATCAATTTCTTCCCATATTCTACCACCAGCAAAGAATAAGAATACATCGTTACCAGGATAATAATCGCCAACTTGCGAGAAACCGATTCGAGTTGCTAATTGCCCATTAGGATGGCTAATATCTACAAACGTATTACCTGTTGTATTTGCAGAAGCAGTCTTGCCCATAGTTGAGCCGTTTGAATTATAGAATGTAACTGTACCACCACCAGGAAATCCATTATCAGCATACGATCCATCCTCATAATCAATTCTTTCTAAACGACCAGCGTTTGGATCACTTCGTTCAATTATAATACCACGAAGATCCTGCGCACTATCGAAGTTATAATAAAAACCTTTATTTAGATTTTGTGGATTTGCAGGATATGGGCCACCTTCAAAATAGAACCATGCAGATGCTGTTGTGCCTAATGTAAATGTTCCACCAAGAGCATCAGTTCCACTGATGTTAGTTCGAGTTGCCGTTGATGGGTACATCGCTGGATAATTACGAAAACCGCTATAAGGAGAATTTGTACCATCAACTGTAACGGGTGGCATAGTTGATGTAAGAGTAACACTTGGTGCTGATTTATATAAAATATCACTATCAGATTTATACCAATACTCATCAACATCTGTAATTACTGGTTGTGTAGGCTGTATATGATATTTTTTTGTTGACCTAATATTAGCAAGTTGAAAAATAAAATCACCATCAATAATGCCTGTAACAGCGGCAGAATCTACACCAGCACCACCAGCAATTGCTAGAACCTGTGCAGAGTCTAAACCTGCGTCTGCGCTTAACTGACGTGCTTGGATATATGAAGAATCAATAAGTTCAATAGTATTTGCAGAATCTAAACCTACAATATCAGTAGTAACAACGTTCTTTGAACCTTGAACAAGGGCAGCTATGGCTCGGTTTCTGGAGCGGTAGGATTTTTCTTTTGATGATCCGAATCTATCTGCCATGTTACTATTTATCCATCAAATTCTGCGGTTGGTGGGGTAAAGTTACTTGTGTATCTTGCCAATCTTTTTGTAATTCGTACGTTTTGTAAATATCCAGCAAAATATCCGTTGGCTCCATCCCAGCCTGCCCAGCCGAGTCTAAGCCCGCCGTGTGCTGCATTATAGGAACCAGTAAAAGTTCCACTAGCTTCTAGATTACCATTGACGAACATTCTAAACGTGTTTCCTTCGCGTGTTAAAGCGTAATGTGTCCAAGTATCGTGTGAAAAAGTATTAGTGCTTTCTAAGAATGGATCACCAGGAGATGCACCGTTCAAATGGAAAGTATATTTCCCAGCCCTACCAGTATTATCAAATCTACTACCACTTGCACCTGTACTCCAACCAGTCACACTACTGAAAAATGATGGATAGTTATTTCCAGTTGTTGTTGGATATACCCATGTTTCCATTGTAAAATCTGATGTACCAAAATTAAATGCATCAGGTGTATTTGAAGGATTAGCATATTGTAGATAGTCACTATTACCATCTAAGAATAGTGAAGAACTAGTAGTAAATTTCCTTTGAGTATTCGATGCCGCAGCTGTGCCACCAACTGTCATTGTTTGATAGTTGCCACTAGCATCCCAAAGACTATCTTTATTTGTACAAGTCAGTAATTGTGTACCTGTGATGGCAGTGAGTGCTTGTGTTGGTGGCGTGAAATCTGTTGTATAAACCGCAGTTGTAGTTATCCTAAAGTCACTAATATAACCTGTAACAGATTTATTCGGTGTACTACCAGTTTGGTATCTACCAGAGCCGATTACAAATGGTTGAGCAGAGTTTAAGTTTGTAGTATTAGCAACCGTAGCTTGTGAAACACCATTTACAAATAGTTCTAATGTTCCACTATTTCTTACAACTGCTAAGTGATTCCAAGCATTAGTAATACCAGATGTAGATGATACTAGTATTTGAGATGATTGCCACACTCTAAATGTAGTTGCTGATATTCGAGTTAGTGTCAATCCATCTGCAGAACTTGATGTTGTATGCGCATCCCAAACGCCTTTATCGGTGTCTGCAGCAGTTGCATAAAACCAACATTCGATTGTGAAATCGCCGGTTCCTATTCCCATGGTCGCTGGAGTTGGACCAGTTATATAATCATCAGTACCATCAAAATATACAGCACCAAGATGTGTATCTCTACTATATGAAGCTCCTAATGGATATGGGGAACTCACTTGCTGAACTACAGTACCAGCTGCAGCTATTGTGTTATTATTACCAGAATTGTCAATAGACCAATTATAATCATTACATAGTAACAAATCTGTTCCACTAATTGCAGTTAATGAAGCTGCTGGTGGAGTAAATGCTGATGTATATACTGCAGTGCCAATTACGTATCTAAAATCTCGTATAAGTCCTGTCATTCCATAACCAGTAAATCCGTTATCACGTCCTACAGAAAATGCTGTTTTGCTTGGTATATCGAGACCACTGGCGGCAGTGACTGAAGCTTTTTCTATTCCATCAACATAGAATTTTAATGTGGTGTCTGATATAGTTCTTACAAGAGCAAAGTGATACCATTGACCGATAGCAAAGTTTTGACTTACACTAAATTTCTGGTTATTTCCAATTGTAAAATTATGGCCATTTAAACTTGTATTATTCAAAAGTGGGTCATTCGTGCCAGCACCAAATATTCTATTCTGACTACCAGTACCAGTATTTGCTGTGTGACAAACCCATCCTTCGATCGTCCAATCTCCAGTTGCTGGAGAAAGGTCTGTTGTAATACCACTTGAAGCAGTGCCAAAATATGTTGCATATCCACCAGGATGATACGGTGTAAATGCTATAGAATTTACATTACCTGTTTCTGTGAGTGTATGAGTGTTGGTAGAAGTGTCGACCTGAGCATCTGTTTGGGATTGATCTGCCTGAAGTAAATAAGTAGTATATTGAGAATTAGGAATTTCAAATAGTAGACTTATTGAACTATTTGCTGTTCCAAAATTAATGCCGTCAGACGCTTTAAATGTTAGAATAGCAGAATTAGTGGTTGCACTATCTTCGCTGAATGGCGTGATTGTAAACACTGAACTATCTTGGCTAATCGTTCCGAGACCAGCGAAACTTCCATCGGAATCAACACTAAATGTTATTCCATCGACAGCGTTATCAGAATCGGTAGCAGTCAATGTAATTGTAGTTACTGCGCCTTCTTTAGATAATTCAATTGCACCAGAAGGGCTAACGGTCAACGAAGGAGTAGCATTAACAAGTGCTACATTATACCATCCAGATCCATTCGAAACATAAAGTCTGCTTGTATTTGTCACATATGCCTGATCGCCGGAAGTCAATCCAGTCGTTGGTAGATTTTCTTTGGTGGCATATACTGTAATACCACCATCATGAGTATGAGAGCTCCATCTACTTCTTATGTCTGTTAAATTTGCCATATTAGTTCTCTATCAATACCCAACCTTGAGCGACGTTGTAATAAACCAATCCAATACCTGCTCTGTCTAAGTTAATTGTTAAATCAGTTGTTCCACCTTGAATCTTATGACCATTTCGTGATACCGTAATATTATTTGATGATGCGTTTCCTGTTACATCAATGATTCTAATTTCATCACCCATACTTGCAGATGATGGAAGTGTTACAGTCTTGGCAGATGATGTATCAATAAAGAGTTTATCACCTGCAGCTGCAGTAACTGGTGTGCCACTCGGTGCAGACCATGCATTTGTTCGAATTGCATTTGAATTTGATACAAACGATGCAACCTTAATTTCATCACTCGCATCAGCACCAGATGTCAGAGTAACTGATATACCATTAGACGCTATATAGTCATCTGAATCATTTAGTAACAGACCATTCATAAAGACTTGAATGTTTCCAGGATTATATGCAAGTGCGGCACCCGCGATATCATTGCCATGGAAAATTGTTTGTCCAGAATCTGCAGTAAACTTATATAGGTCCATATTATGACCAGGATTACTGAATGCAGATACAACCAATTCATCATTAAGACTAGCTGCGGTTGCAAGATTAATGGATGAACCATTCGTTGCTGTATAATCAACGGCTCGAAGTAAGATACCATTCATATGGACTTGAATTGCGTCAGATGCATACGATAGTGTATTACCATTAATATCATTACCACTAAATGCTGTCTGACCAGCTGTTGCTGTAAATTCATAATTTTTTACATTAGGTGATACAATGATGCCTTTACGATTTACTAATGTTACAAGATCGTTTGAATCTGTAGCACCAACAAACGTTACAGTTGTTCCAGCATTTGTGCTATAGTCATCTGAATCTTTAAGTAAGATACCGTTAAGATAGACATCTAAACCACCAACTGAATAATCGAGAGTAACTCCATTATCATCAGCACCAGTGATGGTTGTTGTCGGAGTCGCAGTAGTAAAGTAATATTTAGTTTCTACTAATCCTTGTTGGGTACCGACACGTCCACGCCTTTCAACAATCGAGACGCTGTATCCGCTGTCGACTCCTGTTGTGAAGGTGACGGCGGATGTATTGGCAGTGTAATCATCATTGACCACTTGCAAGACACCATTAAGATAGACGTCAAGATGAGTAGCATCGATTGAACTATGATTAAATACTGTTTGTGCTGCTGTCGCTGTGTATTGCGATCTTTGTGTAGTAAATTCGCCACGAGTAAAGTCCACCTTTGAACCAATATAATCAGAATCAATTAAAGTGATAACAGCAGCTGAGTCTATTCCGCCACCACCACCGCCACCGCCGGTAATTGTAATTGTCTTAGTGCTACCGGTACCTGAAGCAGTAACGCCTGAACCAACAAAATTAATTGTAGAAGCGGCAGTTGATAATGATGATCCTTCATCTTGTATTGTAATAGCGGATCCGCCACCGCCAGCAGTTTGTCTTGCTTGAATATAGGCTGAATCAATTAAGCTAGTGACATCTGCCGAATCTAATAGATCTTTTGTAAGAGCAACTGTACCACTTGATTCTGGGAAACGAATGGTTTCATTTGCACTCAATGAATTTGATGTCGGACCTTTAATTTTTAGATCATAGTAATCATTAAGCGCAGTATTCCAATTTGCTAGATTAAGACCGATCGTTGTGTATATACCATCATCAAAAGTTAATTTAGCAATTTCAGTTGCCTGACTTGATGCGGATCTTACATTAAATGTGATGTGATTTGTTGAATAAAGTGTAGAACTTTTACCTATAATACGAGTACGGCCGACACTGCCCCATCCAATAAAATCATCATCATCTAGGAAAATATCATTACCATTGGCATCCAAAGGACCGCCAAGTTGAGGTGTTGTATCTTCTACAATATTGGCAAGTGATGTTGGTGCATTTGAAAGAACATTATAATCTAGACCAATTGCTTTTAATTGTACAAGTGATGAGTCAACGAGTTGAATAACCCCGGCAGAATCTTGGAATCTATCACGAAGTTGGATATATGCCGAGTCAACAAGAGCAATAACAGAAGCTGAATCAGTACCAGTTGAAGTGCTTCCACTCATTTTCACTATAGAGAGTACATCATCACTAGTGGCTGAATCAAGAAGTGTTACTGTAGAACCGTCAAGTGCTGTATAGTCAACACTATCAACAAGAAGAATACCGTTAAGGAATACCATAATTCCATTTGCAGTATAACTCAGTGTAGCGCTATCATCATCGGCTCCACTAAATATTGTTTGACCAGAATCTGCAGTAAAGTGGAAGTGTGTCTGGCTAATCGCTGCATTAGCACCAGTTGCCGTTGCGATATAATTTGAGTCAATAAGAGAAAGCACTGCTGCAGAGTCTAAACCTCCGCCTGCACCGCCACCGCCGCCGCCGGTTACCTTTGAATTAATATAGGCCGAATCAATAAGATTTTTAATATCAGATGAATCATAGATTTCGCCAACTCTTTGCCAAGTATTACCTCCAGCAAAGAACATATACGCGCTGTAACCTCTTGTGCCATAAGTATTTCTACCAATAATAACATATTCAGCTAAGGTACCATTCGGATGAGTAATATTAATCGTGCCACTACCATTACCTACAGTGTGACCCATAGAAGTATTATCATAATTATACCACGTGTATGAACTAGGTGTAGCACTTTTGGAACCATTGATACCTGCATTGGAAACCATATATGATCCATCGGTATATCCGATAGAGTAAATATGACCAGAAGCTGTATTGCCAATATTGAAATATGATAAGGCTACTGGATTAGAAAATGTATACCGACCACCCGAATTATATGGGCTGGTTCCCATTAAGAAAGTTCTTTGGAATGATCCTACAGGACCTCCAGATATATTGAAACTTGCTGCGGACCCGCCGACACCATTTGCCCACCAGTTCTGTGACGTCAATCCTGGTTCAGCAGAGAATGAACCAGAAGGTAAAGTAGTTGTCCAGGCGCTGCTAGCAGTTAGTTTAGATAGTACTAGATCATCTCTATCTAACCAGAAATCGCCGGTACTAATTTCAGGCGGAGCGGCGGATGTGATATTCCAGTTTCTCTCGCCTTTACCAGGGATGAAATGATCTGAGTCTATTACATCCAAAACAATCTTTTTTGCTTCACCGGAATCAATGCCAGATCCGCTAATCTTTAACCACTCACCTTCTAAAGAAACAAAAGCACCACCAGGACCATTTGTTATATTCGAATCATATGTAGCAATCATTCCCGGATAAGCTGTTGCAGATGGGAATAATGAATTAGAATCGAATCTATTAGAGAAGTATGCAGGACTTCCGTTTAGATCAAGGTATGATGCATTAATCCAAAGAGGTCTATCTGATTCATCACTATGATAAATTCTTATTTGTTTCTTAGCATTAAATTCTACAGCATCTGATGAACCATTATAACGAATCTTAAGAGGTGTATCTTTTCCACCAGGTCTATCTGCAAGAACAACATTGTTTGTCCAGCCACCAGCCCAGCTTAATGCAGGTGAAGTAGTATAAGTGTAAGTACCATCGCCGTTGTCAGATTTAGTAGCAATTTGAGCATAGCCCAATCCGCTATTCACCCAATAGTAACCCCAAACCCACTGGTCAATATCAACACCACCGTCTGCATAATTGTATGCTGATGTGAAGAGACCGTCTGCTTGTCCAGGATTGAAAGCACTATAAATGTTAGTACCGCTTGTGCTTCCAGTTAAAGTTCCTAAGGCATACTGGTCTTTACCAAATTGCAATGATTCATCTGTATCGTAATCTACTCTGAATTTAATATAAGCAGAATCAACGATAGTATCAATATTGCCGGAATCTAGACTTCCACTTCCACCACCACCGCCTGATCCTTCTCTTGATTGAACATATGCAGAATCTATAAGTTGAATAATTGATGCAGAATCTAGACCACCAGTAGTGTCATCTAAAATAACAATATCACCGACCATACCGCCGTGTATAGTACATTGATAAACAAGACTTGATGGTGCATTCATATCTGGAGTAAAGAATATATCTCCAGTTTGAGCACCGTTGTTTGTTACTCCAGTATTATATGCAGCTCCGCCACTTGAAACTCTAATTTGGAATGGGTGGCCAGAGACTGCCATATTAAATTTATATGTTTTGCCTCTTATGAGATAAATTGTAGGATTATCACGACCTGAAGAGAAACCATCGCCGCTAAATGTATAAGCTGAAGCACCATTATTTACTACATTAAAGATAGTTTCTGCAGGTCTTCTTAATTCTATATACGCTGAATCAACTGTTGCTTCAATTAGTGAAATTGTTGCAGCTGAATCTACTGTGCCACCAGTTGTTTGTCTTGCTTGAATATATGCGGAATCAATTAGTGCAATTGTTGTGGCCGAATCAACTGTGCCACCGATTGTTTGTCTTGCTTGAATATATGCAGAATCAATAATTGATGTTACAAAGGCAGAATCTTGATCTATTCTTGTCCAAATAGGATAATTAACTGATGAGGCTGATATAGAAAATAAACCCCAAGATGCGCCGCTATGGTTAAATACATAATTAGTATCTGAAAGCGTAGAATCCCAGGCATAGAAATTATTTTGAACACTTACTGTTGTACCATCATCTGGATCAGTTACAGATCCAGGACCAGTAATTGGCATAATACCTTTAATTTCAAATGGTGCTGTTTTAGTTGTGTCACCATTATCTACAAATGTTCCAGTTGTTTGAGCAATAATTAATGCATTAACTGTTCTTCTATTTGTTTCACCAGGAATTAATATCGAAACATTATTTTGGTATGCACAAAACCATCCAGCTGTTGAATTAGGAAATGTTGCATTTAGAGAAGCTACACTATGAATCGCACCATAAATTCTTAGATTGCCAGTCCTTGAAGTTTTTGCAATAGTGATTGTCTGAAACGGTGAAACTCTTCCACCACCGCCACTACCAGACACAATACGTTGATCATAGTTTGGTCCGGCACCAGCATTTAAAGTCAAAGAATGTGATACTGTAAATATTGGATTTAATGATGTTGCAAAATACACATCATGAGTAATATTATTATAGGCAAAGTCTGCTTCAGCAACACTATCAATAAGTGCTAAAGCGCCATGTGAATCAATAGATGTTACAGTTGTACTATTATTGGTAATAAGACTAATTACACTAGCAGAATCTACTGTGCCACCGGTTGTTTGTCTTGCTTGTACATATGCCGAATCAATTAATTGAATTGCATCTGCCGAATCAAGGAATGGTGCTTCTGCTACACGAGCAAGAACGTATGCTGAATCAACTGTATCTGTAATAGTATTGTTAATTGTAATATTAACAGTATTACCAGAATCATTTAGTGATGCAGCAATATCTGAATCAGCTCTTGCTTTTGTATAATATAAATTAGATCCTTCAGATAAATCAGTAGTAGATTTAGCAGCAAAGTCAGTATCAAAATTATTATACTGATCAGCTCTTAAATTAACATATGCCGAATCTATAAAAGCTTGTACTGTGGTTGAATCCAGATAATTTGCATCATTAGTAAATGTTGATACATTAGTTGGAACACCGGTTAACGAACCATATGCATAATCCTGCCTTGCTTGAATGTATGTAGCATCAACCGTAGAAGTTACAAGAGATGAATCTTGGAATCTATCTCTAAGTGCAATATAAGCACTATCCACAAGAGCAATTACGAGATCTGAGTCTAGACCTTCACGAGTAATAATATCTAAAACTGTAGCAGAATCAATATAATCATTACCAAAGGTTGGACCACTAATAACACCTGTTGCAGAGTCATATGTGACTCCAGCTCCAGCTACTAGATGTGCTCTTACTTCTGCAGCAGAAGGACCAGTATAAGTCATGACTCCCGTATACTGGTTATACGAGAATGATCCATCTCCACCTTGATCTACAGAAGATATAAGTTGTCTTACACGATTACGTAAGTAATCTGAGTCTATAAGGTCTGTAACTTCGCTTGAGTCAAGAACATTTTCATTTACAATACGAATAATAACAGAAGAATCAATTGTATTCGTAATATAATCTTGATTAATAATACTTTGAATAAGTGCAGAATCAATATTATTATTGATATAAGTTGCATCAATAATATTTTCAATTGTTGTTTGATTTATATTAACACTGATATAAGAAGAATCAATAGTATTTTTAATATAAGAAGAATCAATCAGTTGGAGTGTTAAAGCTGAATCAATAAGATTAGGTTTATTTGTTACATTTGTCCAATCAAGATAGTATGTTCCGTCTTGGCCATCTAATGTATCTGCGTCATAAGATTGAATACTGCGAATATAAGAAGAATCAATGAGGCTGAATATAAGAGTTTGTGTTTCTCCAGAATCATATGCTAGTGCTAGCACGTCTGCAGAATCGAGAATATTAGGTTTATTGGTTAAGGAATTATAGTCGTAACTTTGTCTTAGCTGTATATATGCAGAGTCAATAAGAGCAATCGCTTCAGCAGAATCGAGAAAATTGCCAGCTTCATTTGCAGCAATAGCTTGTACTCTTGCTGAATCAATAAATGCTTTTACATTATTGCTCGCATCTTTGTAATATATCTTACCGTCAACAAAGTTAATGGCAATTTCGCCATATTGCAAATCACTTGCTGATGGGACTCTACCTACAACGGAAGACCGTTTGAGTAGAACTTTAGGAGTTACTGCCATTTCTATTCCTAATAAGGATTAACTAAGATAAAAATCTTAATGCTATTTATACTAATATGTTCCACAATCAATAGTTCTAATTTCAACATTACCACTAGTAACTAAGAAGTCTTGTGAATCGAATGTTGCAATTCCTGCATTCAACGTAGTAGCTAATTCTGCGGAAACACTAAGTTGATTTGTTCCATCTGTGTACGTAAGGTCAATTCCTTCGCCTGCTTGTAATAGTGAAGCAACCCTATCATCTACTCTTTCATTAGTAAAGTATAGATTAGAACCTTCTGTTACATCATTAGTAGATTTATCTCCAAGTGCACTATCGAACCTAGCTTGTGTATAATAAAGATTTGAATCTCCTTCAGGCAAGAAATTAGTATTAGTTGCCTGCAAATCACTGTCAAAGTTATCACTTGTATAAACTACTTCTACATCAATTTCAAATCTTCCAGTAGAAGAATCATAGGATAAATCACCACCTGCACTAAGATGAGATCTCACTTCCGATGCTGATGGACCAGTATATGTTAAGACACCAGTATTTGGAACATATGTTACTGATCCATCACCGCCCGCATCGATCACTGTGAGCGCATGTCGAGCATCACTGTCAGCACGTGCTGAAGTATACCAGAGATTAGTATTTCCTTCGCCTAAGCTGTCAGTTGTTTTTTGTAAGAATGCTGAATCAAATCGAGCTTGAGTATAATAAAGATTTGTATTACCTTCTGATAAGGCATCTGTTGTTTTAGAATTAAAATCGGAATCAAAGCCTGTGTATTTACCAGTAATAGTATTTGCTGTGACATTATTATCAAATGTAGCATCACCGCCACCTGTAACATTACCGGTTACATCTACGTCTCCGCCAAAGTCACCGTCTGTAGCATTAACGTCACCGGTGACATTTACATTCCTGCCAACATCTACATCATAATCAGATGTAACACGCGTGAACCGGCCGGTCCCCATAATTCTAACGTTTCTATTGAAACTAAATTGCCGCGGACCTGGTTGATAAATGATTGAAGGAGCATCATCTACACTATCGCCAAATGTTACACCAGCTCCGTCTAAATTACTTGAGTCTGTACCTGAACCCTTAGCAAGTGTAAGATTTTTATCATCTATTTCTACCGTAGTTGAATTAACAGTAGTGGTAGTTCCTTTAACTTCAAAATCACCGTCAATAATAACTCTACCTGCAGGCCCGTCTGGATTAGGATCGATCCTTAGGACTCCACCCGCAAGAGTTTCAATCTCATTTCCTGAGATTCGAATGTTACCAATAGTGACAGAAGATAATCCAGTTAAAGCGCTATCAAGATGTACAGTCGCTCTTACACCAGCTGGAAGATCTTGACGAGTAGTGTTGATATTTGAGCCACCGATGATTTGTAAAGCTTCACCGGTATATACCTGTCCGTCGCCTGATATAACTGTATCAGCACCGACGTCAAACACATTGAGATTATCTACGTAAGATTTGTTAACAGCATCTCCACCGTTTTGTGGATTTGCTACATTTATAATTCTATTACTGTCAGCATCAATAATATTAGTTGATGCACCTAATACCAGGTCACCGTTATTGTTTGTAATGCCGCCGTCAACAAAAAGATTCTGTACATTGATATAATTAACTTCACCGTTACTATCTGTGATGATAGCGCTGTTTGGATGTAGTTGACCACGTGGATGATCCAACATACGCATAAAGTATGCGCCACCAATTGGTGTATTAGCTACAGCACCCCATGCATTCTGATCATCTTGGTTAGGGTAACCGTATTGGCCAGTGCCATCGTTGATACCGATGAAAAGTCTTTCACCGCCAGCTGAATCGCCGCTATCATTTGAGTAAGCAAGTTCACCAATGAAGAGTGTCCCGAGCGGAGGCTCCGGAGTACTATCACTGTATTTTATCATTATGCGATTATAATCGGTATTCGCCATTAGAATTGACCTCCCCAGATTTTTAACCCGGCAGGTCTACTTGTCTTCTCAAATTTTTCTGTTTCTATTTGATATTGAAAGAGGTCGTGCTCTTTTGCAGTCTCGTTACTTATGTCAGTAAGATCTGATGCACCTTGAGCCTGTGCTCCAGTTACTTTTCGAATGGGAACGCCAAGAGTAATTTTCTTGACTATGGTACGTACAGTGCCTGTATCTTCTGCCATGATTTCTACCTAGTAACAGAGGGGTTAACGCGAATCTTGCCTTCGAGAATCCTCTCTACCACGGTAGAACCATTACTATCTACAAATGAGATTTCTACATCATAAACGTAACCGCCAACCTTCAGAGCATCTGTCTGCTGGTTAGTGAGTGAAAGGGACATTATGCCTTCTAATCGATCGGTGAAAGCGACACTGAAGTCTACAGTGTCAGAAGAATCACTATTAAAGTTCCGCTTCATCTTAGCGGCACCATCATAGTTGGTCAGGTCTTTTTTGTTATTTGATAGGTCGACAAGCTCTAGTTGAATCGCTATGTCAGATCCCTTATCAAAAGTGAATCTCTCGTATTCTGCCATTTTTCCACTCGATACTAAGTAACTCGATATAGCTTATTTATAAAAAAAATCTTTTCGATGAGAGTGGTGTACGAGTTTTAATTCTTCGTGAAATATAAAGTTAGGACCGTGAGCTACCCAATCTTGCGAAACCAATTTGAGCGAGAGTCGCTCTCTAACTGAGTCTTCGACAAAGTATTGTTCTCCGTTAATCGGTCCCACAGTTGTACCATTTCTAATGTAATGTTCACTCCACTTTCCGGGGTCTGAACGAAACTTTTTGGCAATGTATTTGCAATCTTTTGGGTAGTACTTATAGAAACCTCCATTTAATTCATAGCCTGGTTTGTCAGTGTCTTTCCACCAGGATGGTATACCTACAAACTCTCCACGTTGAAGAGGATACTCAAAGAGTTCCATGTAATCATTCATGAGTTCAATATCGAGATCAATCACGCAAATAGGATCATCAGTGTCGATCTCCATAAACCTCAGTTTATTCCACTGACGAAGAAAAGGATGCTGCGAATCACGAAGAAAGGTAACATCTGGAAGCTTTGACTTCAGATATTCTTCGTGTTCAACTCCGTATTTGTCTCCTACTCTGACAGCGTATACTTTGACCATGGGCCAGATTCTCTCATCTTCTCGTAGTTCTGATTGAAGAGCATGACTGGCCAGTCTTTTGACCAGCCGTGCCATCTTAACGATGTACAACACGGTTCATATGTATGATAAATCATATCCATATCATAGATATACTCATCGATACCTCTGTACTTAAACATATAATACTCTGGATTCGATTGAAAGATACGATAGTAGAAACTATAATCACCGGACCAAGACATGACCGAGCTATTCAGTGGTGTATGAAACGCATCTCTCCACCAAGCTCGAAGAAGAGTAAGATCTTTTCGAAAGAGGTGTTCTATGTTTTGAAGTAATACAATGTCAAGGTCGAGGTAAAGATAATTACCTTCTTTGAATCGATCAAACATTTGAAGTTTGTTCCATACACTCTCATAAACTTCATCTCTTATCACATGTACCTTTGATTGCATACCGACTCGATCGAGCATGTACCGCATGTTATGTACGTACCATTCATCATATTTATTACCTGTATTAACGAGTATTATTTCCATACACAACATACCATTTGTCAATTATCTTTTGATCGTATACCTCGGTGATTCCGTTCTGCTGAATCAACTGATCAGTACTATCTATGGGATTGCAATCTCCATTGTGTTGATCGTGATCGCCGATGAGGATCATGTCTCCTCTCCATTTCTTTCCGAGAGGATAATGTTTCTCCGCATGAAACACAACCACAAGTGGCGAAAAGAGAATATCATCGAAGATCGCATCTCTTCCGTCCACACTTGGATCGATATCGATATTATCGATTCTTATCTCCATTTCCCTACACCACTCATTGACCGGGCGCGAAGCGCCCGCGCCTACGAAACTAATTTCTTCGTATCCAGAAGACAGAAGATACTGTATTATCGCTGAGTCCAGATCTCGTTTACCCATCCCGGCGCCTCGTGTAATTCATATGAAGGTTGATGTATTCCGTGGTTATTCGTCAGGTGCGAAGTATTGAACAGCGTGACCTCGCCTTTTCGTTGAAAGCCTTCCACGTTATAGGAGGAGAAGAGACCTTCGGGCCAGAAATCGAGCATGTTCTTCCGATGACACTGATAGAACAGAAACTTATCGAGTGACTTGTAGGTAAAGAACGCTTCTTCTCTGTGTTTCATCAGATACTCGTAGATCGGTACTCCGCAGTCCTCGTCCCACATGACAAAGCTCGAGTTGACGTGACAGGAACTCATCTTTCCGTACCAGTCGTAGCTTCTCTTCTTTGGATGCCAGTAGTTCCAGATAAACTTCGGACGATCGAGAGTCCAGGGAATATCGATCATCTTTCCGATGTCTCCGTGTATCAGAATATCAAGATCGAGCCAGACATTCCGACCGGTTCGATAACGATCGAAGAGTACCAGCTTTTCTCGAGTAAAGATTCGGTCCTTCGGCTCGTCAAACGGATCGAAGGTATTGTAGTCGACGATCTCAATCTCCGAATCAATACCGACCGGATCGTCTGTAATACAAGTCAGTTGTCCGTAGTCTCGGATCGAACGATTCAATCGATTCACATACTCCGAACTATACTTCTCACTCCACTTGAACGTAAAGAATCTCATCGACCAATCACCATATATCTCGAATAGTCATCATACAATGGAAGAGATCCAGAGTAAGCAATCTGCTCGATTCCATTCATCAATGCAAGCTCGTAAGGATCGTCAACACAATTGACATGATCGGGCTCGTGATACATATTGTTATTCTGTAACACAATGACTGGTGGATAGGTATAGTTATGCTTATCAACGAGAGTCTCTTCCATATGCTCACTACTCGTATTAATCAAGAGATCACAACCGATCTGATCCTGATTATGATTCCAATAACTCATTTCGAATGTTTCAATCTGTATATTGAAGAGTTCCGAATACTTTCGAGATAATCGACATGCAACAGGATCAATATCATATAGACGAATCCGTTCAATCCAGAACTTCTCGGAGAGATACTGTACCAGAGGCCAGCCGAACCAGCTACCGATGATTTCGACTCGTATCGGATTATCCTTATAGAGTAACCGAGAATTAACGAGTTCATCGACACACCACCGTTTACTTCTAATCTGTCCTGGCGATAGACTATCGAGTAGACGGAGAAGCGAGTCAGGTTCGTGATGGCGAACCCACCGAATCATTTCAGAATAATTTAGATCCATATTATGCGAACCTCTCGTGCCTCTCGTGCGCGTGTGAAAAATTTTTTTTGAGAGACTTTCCGAAAAAAAAGTCTTAAAACTGCTAAGCCCCAGCTAGTTGCCATATAGAGGCCATTGCTATATTGTGTCATAAAAACGGCTTTTAGTATATAATTTATGTGTAGTGTTTGGCTTCCGCTTTGGTATCTTACTGTCGGCTGAGGATACACAGGTCTCTGTAATACAAGGCTGAGGCTTATCGAATAGACGGAATCCTTTGTCGATATAGCCGAGTGGTTCGTCTCGACAGGAATAGGATCTCTTGATACTACCGTCCGGTTCTCTTATAATAATCGATCTGTATCCACTACTACACTCCCAGCCTTCGAATCGATTAAAGTTGAATGAATTAAATCGTTCTGCCTGGTCCATATAGTATGTATCCGTAGCAGACTTGAGCTCGATCTGCATGCCGGTTGTCTGAGGCATTCCGTTCTGCAGTATATCAAGCATCTCCGGCGTGTATCCATCGACAACAAAGGATGCGGTCGGATCAGACTGAGGCTTCAGTGTTACATTCAATCCTTCTGCAGCAAACCTTTGAGCATCCTCCCAGCACTGATCGAATCTATCTACCACCATAACATGATTTATAGTTATTATAACACCTTTTTGCTGTAATGTACACAACTTTTTTATAAAATCATTTAATTTTTCTTCGGTGTTGACGTGCTCTCGGTGACAGGATGCTGTAATACTCGCTCGATCGAATGTCTGAGCAACCTCGAGATAGGAATCCCACCATGCTCCTTTCCTTGACATGTTTGTTGTCATGTGTATAGAGCTGTAGTTCGTGTTTGCTCGATCACTGCTGAGGTGCCGTAGGATGTCAAGGTAGCCCGGATGGAAGGTAGGCTCTCCTCCGGATAACGAGAAGTGAAATGAGTTGAATCCATTCTCTCGAGCCTGTCTCTTAATCTCGTCGATTGTTAATAGACAGAGGTCCGTATCGCGATGATCTTTCCGATCTGCTCGAGCATATGGCCAGCAATAACTACAATTATAGTTACAGAACCTGCCGAGCAACCAGCTCACCGTAAACAAATCCGTGTGAATCATTCTCCGCTGGCCTACCAGCTCGATATCATCCAGCGGAATCGAAGTAAAATCTATATTGTCCATCACCTAGTATATCCCGAATCACTGATTTCTTAATACTCTGATCACCAAGCTCATCAATCCTTTGACGTAACCTACTGATTTCATTCTCTTTTTCTTCTGCAGTTGACCTATTAATAAAGTCCATGAGCATCTGAGTCCCGCCATAGAACTGACTCATCTTGAGATGCATTGCCGGTACTCCGAGCATAAAGTACTCTGGATTATTTAACCAGATCTTCATATCCTTATCGATAATCGCATGAGTCCACATATCTCTCTGATAGAGTATATACTTCTTGTCTTTCCTATATGGCTGAGCTGCTGCATGAATAATATACTTCCATCGATACTCGATTAGATAGAACATCGTGAAGAATGTATCCCAATCCTCTGTATCGATATGCTCCTTGATAAACTGTTTGACTGGCATGCCAACCGGTGTATCATAGTCGAGATAAAGAGTACTACCCTCCATCTGTATCCTCCGAATAGTAGGAACAAAGTCAATACTCGCCGTGAACTGAGGGAGAATCTGATAGGACTCTCTAACGAACTGTGCCATGTAGTCGTCGAATCTGTATTCTACTATAGCCATTGTGCCTCGAATGGATCGTATGCTGCATTACATTTCTTATTACAGATCTCTGCACTACCGATTAACTCAGAGAAGAACGATGACTCCATGATCTCTTTAATTGGTTTATTGAATGCATTGATCTCATGATCTTTTATAAACGTGAAGATCTCCGATGCACCTGGATCGAGGTACCATTTATATATGTGACCAGCTGTCCAGCAGCACGGAAAAACGAGACCTTCAGCCGAGAGATACATCTCCCACTTTTGCAAACATTTTGGTTTGAGGTTCAGCTCTCCCGATGGCGGTTTTTGAGTAATTTTGTTACAATACTCTTCGAGAGTTGGTTCTTCGAGTAGAGTAGTACTATTACCTCTATATACAGCTTGATGAGAGTATTTACGAGATCCGTCTGCTTTGAAGTATCGTGCTGACTTTTTTACTATAAATTGATCGATACCAAACAGTTTTGCATATCGACGAGCCTCTTCGACCTGGTGTTGATTATGTTTGAATACAAGAAAGGTCCATGAGGCTGATCCTTTTGCTTGAGTAAAGGCATCGAGAGAGGCCTCGACTCGATCCCAGACCACTCCTTGTCGATATAGATGGTTTGTATCGTGTAGTCCGTCGATGCTGAAGTTGACATGAGTGTTTGTTTCTGCAAGATGTGTCCAGAAGTCTGTATCTCGAGCTCCGCCGTTGGTTGTTACCGATAGATTGAGGTCTGGATTGGTAGTACGAAAGTAGTCGAAGGAATGAGCGAGGTCCTGATTGAGTATCGGATCTCCGTGATTACCACATGCATATAATAATGTTATCTGATTGAGCAGATCGGGAAGTAATATTGTTTTAATGTCTTGAAGAGACAGATCTGCTCTCTTGAGATAAGGATTGACATCACCTCCATTCATGTTACGATCGCACATAGGACATGATGCCTGACAGAGCTGAGTCGGTTCGAGATGTATCTGTTGAAGCTTATGATAGTACACTGAGGGCCCACTCTCTTTCCTTACACCACCAGCAGGAATGGCATTCCTCTGTGAAATTTTTTGTCATGTAGTCCCAGCCCTCGCATGATCTCGTGAGTGGCAGAAGATGACGAAGAAGTCCGTGTTTCTGATAGAGCTCCATCACCGTTCTCTTATCGTGTTGAAAGAATGGAGAACAGTACCAGGCCATGAATCCGTCGTGATGATGTTGATTAATGACTTTTCTCTCTTCTCGTGTCTCCCATGCTCGCATCTTCAGATCGCCTGTTTCCCACAGGTCAGACCAATAGTCCTTATACTTGAGAGGAGGATTCGAAGTGATTGCATTAAAGACCTGTATATCCTCCTTGATTTCGTTGATAATTTCCATCTTCATGAGCTCTTGAGTTTCACTGTATTGATCCTTTGGATTCTCGGCGAGTCGAGTATCGTGCCGAACAAAGTGAACATCTGGCCACTGCTCATGCATGAAATCAAGTACTTGTTGAGCATGATATGGTTGCCACGGCCTCTGCTTGTGTATCACAGTGATCGTATATATGTGAAGAGGTTTGTCCTGTTTTGTCCACTCGTTACAGAGTAGCCACAGCAGAAGAGCACTGTCTGCTCCACCCGATAGCTTCATAATCACGTTCTCGGCGAGTACCGGTATCTCAATAGACATAGTCGAATATCCTCGGTGCAAGCGTTGAGGCGTCTCGATTGTGTATCATGTCCTGTATTCGAACTACATCCTTAAATGTTTCCTCGGGCTGTGTACGAGGAGAAAGCAGACGAGTACGAAAGTCTGACGTGAAGTCGTCTTCGATCGTCTCTTGATAGAGTCGAGTCTTTGTCTCCTCGGCAAGATTCACTACATCGAGAGCCTTGGGCCAGTGTACGAAATTTGCTCGAGCATGACAGTTGACATGAGGATAAAAGACTTTGACTTCATTGACAAGATCCTGTATGTCTCTCGATATCTCGTTCATATAGAAGGCATGATATGCTGTTGTCGTGCATGCAATGAGAAGAGACTTGATCTTGTCGGACTTCTCGAGTATTTCGGTAATATTATTGACTACCGACTGATAGTCACCGCCTTCACGAAAATAGTTAAAGAGATCTCCAGTTCCGTCCATGCTGACGGTGATATGTACACGTTGAAAGTGAGACCACAGGTCCTCGAGCTTCCATTTCTTGAATCGAGTCATGCTCATGTTCGTGTTATATGTCAGGAGAATACGACTCGTGTCGATGTCTGGATGATCGATAAGCTGCTCGAGAAATGTATACATCCGCTGATGATAGAATGGCTCACCACCACTGAAAGCAATACGAGTGACTCGATTTGGTATGATGTTCTGAATCAGATCCTCGATCACCTCCTCGGTCGGTATGTCGATGATATTCTCGTTCTTGTATAGATGATTAAAATCATAGTCATTCATCAGTCGATCACGTAGCTGTGGATGCTCATCTCCTATCTTCTCAAATGCCGAGTTAGCGAAAGGACCACAGTGTCGACACCGATAGTTACAGGCTCGACTCAGCTTCATTTCAATATCATAGATCTCTGCATATGGTGTAGTGTAGTCAGGTTCTGGTATCTCGGGCTCATCCGTCAGTGATCTCATACGATATGACTCGATTCCTTCGTCCTCCTGCAGCTTACAGTCGTTACACTCTGGTGGAAACATTCCGGCCATCATCTGAGTACGAGCACGTATCCATGACTCTGAGTTAAACGATTCGGATGGAAGATCTGGCACCTTACCTCCGTCAAAGAATGCTGTCTTAAAGCGATAGCACGGAGCATATCCGCCATGCTTAAAATCAAAGTGAGTCCATAGTCTTTTACACTTCATAGTATTGTGCTATCCATCTCGTCAAGTCTTCTATTCTGGCACCTATCCTTGCATATGCTGATGGCCTTGTCAGTTTTCCATGACTCATACATCATAGCAAAGTAATCACCTTCAATTACATCAACGATATCATTATATGCTATATTGTTAGCAAGCGTACCACCTAATTTCTCGTATCCTTCGATATAGTCAACAGCGTATTCCTCTATATACTTTCCTGGATTCATTGGATCTGGTATCGGTCTATTTAACGACCGTAGATGATTCTTATACTGTTCTTTGCTTGGTACTGTATTGTATTCAAGGTCAAATGAATTAACATAGCAGCATGGAATGATATTGCCTAAGCTGTTAATCTGTATTCTCTTTTCATCACTGTACTTACATTTAATACTTGGCAGTGTGTCACGTTCTGATGCCTTATACTCCATCTTCTCTTCTCGTTGCATCACACTTTTTGGACGAGCAGATTTTACTGTCTTGAACTTATGAAACCCCATCTCAATAGCCATACGTTGAGCTTCTTCAACCTGGTGCTCATTGTAGTCAAACAAGATCATCTGCCATTGTGCTCTACCACCACCAGCGATGAATGCTTCAGCATTTCTCATGATCTTATCAAAGTCCGAGCCTACACGGTATTTAACATGTGTTTCAGCATCCGTACCATCTATACCAAATGTGACCATGCCTACACCTTTATTACGAGGCATCTTTGCTCCTAGCTTAAACCAAAAATCCTCATTTCGTAGTGATCCATTCGTAGAAATATGTACAAATACATCTAAGCTAAGAACCCAATCGACGTAATCTATGATATGTGGGTGAGAAATAGGTTCATCGATGCTACCGCACAAGTTGATAGTACGTAAAGCAGGAAATTTATCGCGATTGATTTGTTCTTTGATTCTATCGAGGTCCATCTTATCTTTATTGATAAAATTATTGGACCAGCGAGAGTTTGATCTTAAACAACCCGGACACTTGATATTACAATAAGTTGTCGTTTCAAGGTCAATCCACTCTATTTCATTCACTTTCCACATTTATTCACTCCATGAAAATAATATATATAAATAAGATAATAATGCTATTGGAGAATTATAATGTCAGCAGTTACTAATCTATCTGAAATTAAACAGCAAAAGCAAGACCTATACTATAATAACCCTGAATTCTTTAAACACATCAATAAATCTGTTCTAAAAGGACAGCGATGTCAAAGAAACTGGGATCTGAGTCGTCAGCTGAGTCCTGAGCAACTGCAACTGATTGTACATTCTGCCACACAGTGTCCTACAAAACAAAATACTCAATTCTATTCTCTTGTTGTTACTCAGGATAGAGATATTATTGAAGCTATTCATGATGAAACATACTTTACTGAAGGTAAAGGTCCTATTGAAGGATATGCTAGAACAAATCCACAAGTGCTTGCTAACACTCTATTAGTCTTTACACGCCATGAGCTGACAAATAAGAGAAATACTGACCAGAGGCTCGATGAGACTGATATCGTAGAGAACGATAGACAACAGGCTATTGGCATTGCAGCAGGATTTGTAAACATGACATCATCTCTTATTGGTCTACAAACTGGTTGCTGTAAGTGCATGCACCGCGAAAATGTACAAAATATCTTAGGTATCAATGAAGAGCCTTTGCTTCTTATGGGTGTAGGTTTCCGTGATCCGACACGTGGACGCAGATATCACCAAACAACGAATGAGTATATTGGATCATTTAAAAAGAAGATTGATGTCCTCTATCGTTGAGTATACCATCTAAGCCAATCAAGTTCAGGAAAGACGGAGTCAAAATTTTGGCTCCTTTTTTCTGCCATCGTGTAACACCACTCTGCTGTCTCATATAGTCTAACAGACCAGTCTTCAGATTTCATAAAACTAATCAAGCCTCTTAGTCTATCCTTTACATACGGATGTTTATCATATTCTTCGAATGATGGTGCACCGGTGAGTCTCCAGTTTTCATCAAGCCAATCGTAAAACTCTTCATAGACCTGTTCTACTTCATTTTTATACCACTCAGGCAGTGCTTTTACATTGAGCTGTGGTGGCCAATACGCCAAATGACAGTCAATCATTCCACCAGCTTGAGAAAAGGTGTTGAGGAGCTTGAATCCTGACTCGAGTTTCCACTTGATGAAGTCTGGCAAGTGGTGGATGTTGAGGGCCATGACTGTGTAGGCTGTTGTGAGCGTGAGGTTTGTATAAGGGTATGCATCAAGACTTCGAATTTGTCTTGATATGTGAGACCACTCAGCGGGGTATCTGATATATTCGAGTCTATCTTCCATAGCGTCAACACTAAAGTGGAAGATGACTCGTTTGAAATGATTCCAAAGGTCGAAAAGTTCTGGCTTCCATTCCATACCATTGGAATTATATCTGAGTTCGATTTGCGAGGCAAAACCATCTGCAATAATCTTTTCGAGGAGTATGTAGTGTTCGTCATGTATCAGAGGCTCTCCGCCAGCAAAGTAAAGTTGTTTAAGTGTAGGGATCTGTTCATATAATTCTTCTATAAACATAGGATTATTCTTATGCCAGTTATAAGAACCACCGGACCAAGCAAGCTTTCCCGAGTCCTTTTCCCACTCCATTGTTTGCTTTAACTCACTGTTTTTTAATTGTGGCCACACTTCTTTATGTTCTTTAATCCATCCTGAACTGTCATGAGGACTACACATAATGCATGCGAGCTGGCATTTACTACCAAGTCTAAGATCTACATAGCGTATACGTGGAGGAACTTCACCGGTGTCATGATCATATCCTTGTAAGATGTCATCAATACCTATCTCTCTTATCCACTTATCAGTTTCCCACTGCCTTTTAGATCTATGGCCGGATTCTTCTTCTTTAAAACATTTGAGGCATGAAGCAGGCTGCTCTCCTGACATCATCGCCTTACGTGTTTCACGCATGTAAGAGTTATTCCATGCTTCTTTGAGCGAAGTCGTAGCAAGATTAGCCGGTAATCCATCGTCTCTTCGAAGGACTCCAGCTTCACTTGCTGTCTTATCTGTGGATTGTGCGTTCTGAACACCGGATGCATTGGCAGTGCAGCATACTCTCATATGGCCATTTGGCCTGGTAGAGATATGCATCCAAGGCAAGGCGCAGAACGTCTTGCTAGGATATGACATTAAAGTTCAGAGTTTACTAACGCCGAAGTATACGCCAAAACTTCCATGAAGGTTCCAGCTTTACGAATCTTAGCCTTGAGTTCACGATTTTTGGAGTTCTTAACTTCCTCGATCTCAAACGCTTGGAGCTTAATTTTAAAGATGTCTTCCGGAGTAAGTGACGCTGGGTTGAACGTTGACGAAACGTCTTGAACTCCGATCTCCGCTTTAACTTTTTTGATAAGAATTTTTGAGTACTCATCCTGTTCAGCCTTGATTGAGTTAAGCCAGTTATTAGTGTTTTCTTCTACAAGTTCAAGAGATACTTGCTTTTGAAACTCTTCAAATACTGGTGTAGGGGATACTACGATAATTCTTTCAAAGGTTGATTCACCTTTTACGTTTTTCTCAATGGCATTGACTCGTATCGTAGTCTTCTTTTCATCGATGAATACTGCACTTGATTCATCATAAACTGTGTTCAAATTCATAATTACTCCTATACCGTCGCGGCATCAATTAATTTTAAATAGTATGTGTTAATTACTTGTCTATTAGTAACGTTCTTAATGTACAGACCGCCAGAAGTACCGCCGGCGTTAGCTGTACCAGTGTATTTATGGTCAATATAAGATCCAGTGTTGATGTGGTTATTGTTTGTATTAAATTGATAGATAAGACGTGATCCTTCACCGATTCTGTTATGCAGGTAAGGAAGAAAGAAATCAGCAATTTCATCATCAGACATTTCTACAATTCCAGCACCCCAACGAGGACCGATACTTGAACCTGCTCTCTGACCAGATGGAGTGTATACTGCTCCTCTTACAGCATCTCCTACATAGCCTGCTAAATCACTATCAAGAGCATAATCAGAATCTTGTCCTTCGCGATAAGGACCATCAATTCTTACAGGCCTATACACAGGAGAAGGAGCTACCTCTCCTGTTTTAATCGATAGCTGATAGGTGCCGTCATTCTGTGCTGATGTCGATGTGCTACTTGGTATAGCAGTTGTATCTGTCATAGACCAACCAGTAGCGGTGTATCCACTTGGAATACTTGTACCTAAGTAGAATATACCGTTACCACCATTCTCAATTGCATCAATCACTGGCTCAAGGATAGTGTCGTCAATATCAGTTTTGCCATTATAACCAAGAGGAATAAGATCTTGATATCCACTGCTTTTTCCTACAAGTGGTCCGGCATTTCGAATAGAATTAGCTGGTATTACATTCCCATCATTTCTATTCTGATAGAATGTATATGTGGCTTGAGTTTTATTTCCAGGACCAGAAAAAGAACTAAATCTAATACCGTCACCGGCTTGATCACCAGCTCCACTCAGCTGTGTACGTCCTACTGATCTACGTGTATCTGTTCCGGAACCGACCGAAACCCAGCCACCAGGAGCTGAGTTGATACGAAGCCAACCGGGTTGTTCTGCTTGAGCAAATCGTGTTCTGATAAGCCATCTCATCCATGCCATATCGGCATCGGACATTTCGATTAATGAGCCGTCAGGCTTCATTCTTAATGGTCTAGTAATTGCCATAATAAATCCTTATGCTACATCCGGGCTATCTGTTGTAGATAGCAAATATCCTCCAAATACGATTGTGCCATTCACATCTTGAATCGTAAATTCTTTTGCGGCTCTAATACCTACACTATCTATATTCAACACACCTTGCATATTAAATGTATTCGCTGTAAATACGCTTGTACTCAGCACCGTAATATCTGCACTATCGACAAGAAGATTTGAGGTCTTAATAGTACTATAGTTAGCAAATATACCAGAGATACTATCTATTCGTCCACTATCTGCATTGATAAATCCACCTGAAAGGCTATCGTCAATTCTCAGTCTATGGAACTCACCACTATCATAATGTAAGAAACTACCGCTAATATTTTTGATGAATGCACTGTCAATATGTGCACTATCAGCTCTTAAATAACCAGTGTTAAGAGAATCTGTTACAGTAAGAACTCGAGTGTTCAACTGGTCGATTGAGAGAGTTCCGCCAGGATTGAATAAGAGATTATTGATACTATCAAGCTCATCATGCAAGTGATTGATGGCACTTACAATGCTTGAATCATCATCTGATAGAGCAAAATGTGGATCTAAGCTGTCTAGATCACCGACATAGCCAGCCATAAGGTTGTTTTTAGCAACCCATGTTCCTATGCTATTATAGGTATTGATTCTTACTTTACGACCCATATTGCTTGCCTTTTATCCTATTTATAACCTAAGGTACATTAGGTGCACTGTCAGTGGAGAATATATAACCAGCTTTCAACGTATTGCCAGCAACATCGATGAGTCTAAATTCCTTAGCATGGCTAAGTATCGCAGAATCTCCTCTTGATATTACTAGATTATCAATTCTCATAGAGTCATTCATCCACACTGTTTCAAATGTATCATGATTAGGAATATGTGCACTGTCTGCATACAGTTGTTGAGATCTTGTAGAAGTATAATTAAACCAGAGGCCTGAGATGCTATCGATATGGCCACTGTCAAAATCAATTGTAGGTGCAGTAATTCCGCTGTCAACTCTTAAACTGTGGAATTCACCACTATCATAGTGCAAATAACTGCGTACTGTAGAATCATCCCCCCACAAATACGTAATAGTAGCACTGTCAATATCAGCACTATCTGCTCTTAAAAACCCAGCATTTGTAATTTCAGGTGCTACTACTCGTAGAGTGCTGACTTCGTTGACAGTTACAACACCGCCTGTGTTTCCTCCGAATAGGAGGCCTGAAAGGCTGTCGTTTTGTTCATGAAGCCAGTTAAGAGCAGCTACAAAGTTTGAGTCTTGTCCATCATGAACAAGAGTAGGAAGCCCTCTATACTGACTGACAGTGGAAATGCTATCGAGATCACCCATATACTCAGATTGTGTGTTAATTGCACGCAACCATTCATTAAGGGTGTCATATATTTGTAAACTATCTTCTATCCGAGGCATTTAACTTATCCACTATGACATTAAGAATAGACTTGATTTCATTGACATCGCTTTTCAACATTTCAAGCTCTTCTCGTTCTTGTTTTTGACGAGCTTTTCTTTGACGAGCAGCTGTTATTTCAGATACATTCGTATTGACAATTGCTCCCGTTAATTCATCTCTAGCTAGGCCTGGCTCATTTTCTACTCGGATAAGTCTGTCTCTCATTATACGCTCAATGCTATAACTCTTAAATCTTTAATACGAGGTACCAGCGCTGCATTTGTTGACCTAAACACTATCTTAATTTGGAAAGTAGTGAATGCATTAAGATCTCCACCCGGACCTCCAGCAAGGTATTCATATTCTCTATAGATTAGAATGTTATCATCTGTACCATTATTGCTTATTTCAGTAACTTCTTTCCAATCTACATTTCTAATATCCACACCATCTTCAGAAGTTCTAAAGTAAAGTTCGAAATCTGAACCGGAAGGTCTATTCGCTGCAAGTTGAATCTTAAGACCTACAGCGTCTTCTAAGAGAGTGATTGGTGTAGTTAAGTGCTTTGCTGCAGCACTGCCATCTTTTGAATCAGTTTCACTTACAAAATTAAGAGGAACATTGAATCCATTTGTTGAAGCAGAATCTTGTTTATCGATAATATTGTCAATAAGATTGATTGATGCTCTTTGCAGATCAAGCATTGGTGTAACTTGAGAGTCAGTAGTTGAAATATCAAGTTTATAATCCAATGTACTAAAGTTAATTCCGTGATTCGCTTCACCAATACTGTCATTCATTGCAACTCTTGCAGTGTTGAAGAATTGAGTTTCTCCATTTACTGTACCAGTAAAGTCAACTTCTTTGCCATAGGCTGTTTCAGTGCCAGCATATGACTTAGTAAGAGATGTTCTAATATTATTAGTGAATGTAGTTCCTACTGGCTGCAACATCTGAACATTAGAATAGAAGTGTGAATATGGATAATTCTGAGAAGAGTATACATTACTTCCACCGCCTTGATCATTTGATGTAGCGGAAGATGCAGCATTAAATGTGTAACCTGTCCAATCGACTGCAGTAACAGTTCGTGTTCCATTCAATGCTGAGGCAGCAATACCACCAACGGCAGCATCGATACCTCGTATAGTAATTTGGTCGTTTACATTCAGACCTATCTGTTCTGCTGCAACTCTAACAGATGAAGAGCCATTCGTTGTAAAGATAGGATCTATATCAAGTAATCTTTCAGGCAAGGAAGCCGCTTTAAGATAAATTGATCCAGATGTAGATGTCATCGACATTTTATGAAGTCTAAATTTTAAATCTTGATTCTGTGCAGGTGACCAAGTGGCTCCATTTTGAGAATAGAAAATAGTACCAACAGCTGGATTCTTGTTGACTCGAGCTGCCGTAGTTCCTAAAACGTACTCATCTACTTGTGCAATGTAGATCTGAGTATCAGAAGTTTGACACTGCACTACAATAGCGTAGTCAACAAATCCTTTTAGATAAACCGGCTCTTGGAATTCAAATGCTGTTTCAGTAGATGCATCACCGGAAACATTAATATCAGGCCCATTGACAAACACTGTTGACTGAGGAACAACTACATCAGTTGAAGGAAATCCGTTTACCATAGGTCTTAGATGAACTTGAACCGGAAGAGCAGCATCCTTTGATTTAAAATACAAGTCGATTTTAGTCAAATATATGCCATTCGGGTCATCAATAAAGATTGACTGCGCTAAAGGATGAGAATTATTTTGATAACCTAAACTATTTTGAGACACTCACTTTACTCCTTATGTCCAGGTGCCACCAAAGCCAGAATTGGCTAAGTCGTCATTGACTGGGCATGAATTTGCATTACTGCTGTTAGTATGAGAATTATCGCTGCCGCCGTTTCCGTTGCCACCATGTGAAGGTGGTGGTGGAATCCGTTGACTAGAACTTTGTCCTTTAACATGAAGCAACCTGGTAGAAAGAATATCTTGGTCAATTGTATCCAAATAACCAGTAGAGATATACGTACTTCTTCCTATCGATCCAGTAGCAGTTTCATCATCCGCACTAATATCTAGAAGCTTAAACTCAATTGTTCCTGTTCTAAATCTAATATTGTTAGTATTAGGCAGGAAGAAAGATCCTTCAATTGCACCGAACTGATCAGTTTCTAATGCAGTAGCTCCTTCTGGGTGTTGAGTAGCTCTGTCATGAATATTTCCATACTCTTTAGGATCGTCGCTGGCGAATTGGAATGTTTCTTCTCTGACCCAATCGTCAACTCTAATTCCATCAAAGAATAACCAAACTTTTGATGAAGGTCTTAGCCCTTGCGATTTGAAATATATTTTTCTAGACCGAGCAAAAGGAAGCAAAGCTACGTTTATGACACGTTCTGCAATTACTTCTAATATTGTTTCCTCTGAAACAATTTTATTATACTTTTTCCTTATATAACCACCAGAAGTTGTAGATTTTACATTCGTTTGATCACCAATTTTAAGATCATTTATTTTTGTACCACCCCAGTTCCATTGCCAGTTATTCCACAGTGTCGCTTGACTTGTATCAAGTTTACTGCCACCATCAATGATCTTCTTAGTTCTAACTTTAGTTTCTCTCCATTCATCAGATGCAGGAGAAAGGTCAACATGTCCTTCATACAAGACTGCATCAAATGGATTAACTCTAATAGCTTGAGATGCATATGACTGATTTTGATATACAACTTCGGTGTGTTTTAGGTAAATATTGTCACCTTTCTTCACAACATTAGAAGAAAGATCAGAATCATATATCAATCTAATGTTATTTTCTACAAATGTAGGTCTGACATATCCTTCCATCGGGTCAATTGACGCTCTGTAAGATATTTGTTTAACATCAGAATATAATTGAGTAGTGAAATTGTCTACAAAGAAGCCAGATTTAGTTCTGTCATTTCCTGCAGAATCTAGCACTTTAAAGTTTTTAGTATCAATTTCTAATAAGCTTAAAGCAGTAAGATCTTCAAGTTTATCAATACGGTCTTCAATTCGACCAATATCTTTCATAGTATATCTTTTATGTTCAATCTTACTGACTTTTATATCATTTTCATCGAGAGTATTACCTCCCATCAGAATATCATAAATTGGCAGTGTTCCTGCTGGAGCATCTGGAGCAGGAGGAGAATCGCCATATCGGCCATTTCCTAAAGTGATGGCTCCGTCTCTGTCAATTGTAAGAATGTTTCTTCTGCGCTGATACGCAGTAATATCAGATGATACTAAGTCATTGACTTGAGGCAGTTCATGTATTCGAGCTCCAGTCGCGGTATTAGAAAAATTACCAGAACCGTCTTTTACTGATCTGAAATCAAGAACTTCTCTCAGATTATAGGTAATACCAGACGCTGTTCTATATGCAGGAATGTCTTTATAATCGATTTGACCAGAATAAGAGTTAACGGCAAAGAAATCACCGTTAGTACCGGCACCATGTTCAAAATACCTGAACCTTACAAAAACTTGACCACTCGCTGGAGCGGCAGATCCAGCTTTTAATAAAAGCTTTGACCTATCATAGAAATTATCTCTTTGGCCGTCATCAAAAACATAGTTATTTCTTAAATTTACACCATCAGAATCTTGATCTCTAACTCTTATAATTTCATAAGCATCAGCATATCCAAGATCTAGAGATCCATCTCCTGCTGGAGTAATTGTAGCTGTATCTTCTTGTGCTGTCTTAGTTCTTACAGTACCTTGTGACTTATTAACATAGGCAAGAACATCAATTCCACTTGTAGCAGATGATATAGGCAGACCTGAGAATGTAGCACCATTTGTTCCTGCACCACTCGTGGATACACTACTTAAGAAGCCAGTAGAATCTGCAAATACCCAGTCATTTACATTATCAAATGTCTCGCCTGAAGCTGAAACTGAGATAGAAGATGTACCAGAAGCACTTGAAGTAATAGTAAATTTTCTTTGTACTGTTAAATCAATATCACTGATTGTTTTAGGTCTATTCTTTGGAATAGGAAATAACAGTGTATTTTTAGAAACGTCTTTGAGCTCAGCAACTGAAAGAGGTCTATAAACATTAAAGTAAACTGTTGCAGATGTGCCAATACTTACTGCTTCTCTGAAGCTTCTACCGGCATTCATCTGAATATCAAAGATGTAGAATCTGTATAGATCTCCAGCATCTTCGGAGACTGCTCTTAGTTTACATGTACCAATAGTAGATCCACCATATGCCGTAGAAGTCCTAATATTTAATGTCTCAAACGAGTTAATATTTGGCATTCTTGTCATGTTAGATGCAGTTGATGCATCTACTTCAACATAGTTACCGTATGCTGCTGATGTTTTCTGATTATTAAATTCAAAATCTGTAATAGGCTTGATTATGCGCTGAGTAACAGGAACGTTTCTCGAGACTCGATAACCATCCATGACAGCCACACCATCACTTACTCTCATTTGCAAATGAGTAGTGTCAGAATCTTCGTTAAAGCTGATTTTAAATGGCTTAACGATATAGTTACCAGAATTCTCATGAATTCTTTGTGCAATCAGATCATTAATTTTATTGTAAGATGAATTTGTATCTACAACCTTAAATGCAACACCGTTCTTGATAGTTACTACTGGGATAAAGTTATCGGTTGAAGTAATTTCACTTTGTTTTGCAAGCTCTAGAGTAATTCTATATCTGTCAGCACCAGGTGCTGAGATATTAGGAAGTAATCCTTGGTTATCATAAAGACCGCCATCGTCATCTACGTTGATAGTCTGTTCTGTGATTTTGTAGCCTACAACTTCATTGATGCTATCGGAATATTTAGAAATAAGTAGAGATTGCTTTTCAGTGTAGACAAAGAAACCTTGTGCATAGTAGACACCGGTATCAATCGATAAACGAATACCTCTACCAGTAGCTGGATTAGCAGGAGTGTCTGTGGTCTGTACTTCTAAGGTGACAGTTCCATTTGTCATAGTTTCTGTAGGACTCATTCTGACAGTAGTAGCTCCTGCTACTGCCGCTGGACCATTAAGATACTGAACATATAGAGTAGAAGGATCAACACCATCAGAAGGAATTACTTCTAATACTTTAGCTTGAACACCTGAAGTGTTACCGGTAAAAGTTGTACCAATTAGAGAATTAAAGGTTGAAGGAAGATTGTAAGTAGTTACATTAAGCTTAATATACTCATACGCATTATTCAATACAGAAGCACCAGGCTTAACTACACCGCCTTCTTTGAAGATATTATCCCCAAACCTTTTAATCTGGTTTTGAATTATAGTCTGTAGCTGTGTTAATTCACGAGCTTGAAGTGCTCTACCACTATTGAATAGAATACGATAATAGCCATCGCTGTCGGCAAAATCATCACGATAGCGCTGTGGAAACAGTGTTTTGTTAAGTGTAATGGCCATTCTTTATTCCCTTAGAATTGAATAATAATCTTAATGTCTTCTGCCTGAGCAGCTGATCTTTCAATAGGTCCTCTATTATCTATGTATAAGACTGCTCCAGACATAGGATCAACTTCAGGAGTGCCAGGCTGATGAGCTGAATCGATAATACCTTCACCAGCTCCATTAACTTCTTCTACTAACTCGCCATCAACGAAATCATCAAATCCAGTTACAGAGGTTTGGTGATAGTAAAGTCCATTACTGTCAACCTCATCAATATATGCCTGTGCTAGTGATGTAGCACCTTCCATAATCTTGTCTTGAGTAAACGCTGTGATAATGCTTGATAACTCCATACGCTTCAGTGCACTACCTGTGGTACGAGTGAATTTAGATCCAGCATAATCTTTAGGATTTCTGATAAGACCAACCTGTCTAAAGTCTTGATCAATAATCAAGTCACTGTCAGATCCTTCAAGTTTAGAGTGGAACATGATGCCAGCAGATTTAAGATCAATACGAGGATCTCTACCTACACCCGAATCATTAGTGCCAATCACTGCTCTAGCTTTAGCATCAACAGTTGCACCACCTCCGGTGATAGTAACCTTTGCTCTTGTATATCCAGCGCCGTGTACAACATGGTTAAACGCACCACTGTCTGACATACGAATTCTTACCAGTTCACCAGTAGCCGAGTCGATATCGCATACTGCTCGAGCACCGGTGCCAGTTCCACCAATAGTGATATTAGGATTTGATGTGTATCCAGCACCACCATCTACAAGAATAATGTTAAGAATTTCTCCTGGTGCAGCAGCATCTTGCACTTCTTCTTGTTGCAGCTGAATACCAGTTGAGTTAGAATCAGTTAGTCCTTGTTTTTGCACAGGCATAAAGTTAGAAGACATAAAGTCATTGGCTCTTGCTGCACTAATAGTATAAAGGAATTTCCAGACATATCCATCAGCAAGTCTAAATGATTTTAGATTAGAACCAGTTGGCTCAACAGTAGAAGGAACAGCAACACCAAATAGATTTCTACCTGTCTCAAGACACATGTAAACATGATTATTTGAGTTCATAATATAGTAAGGATTGGCTGGATAACCAGCTTGCAAATCATCAAATTGAGAATAGATTTGACCACTTGACCAATTATTACGAGGAACAACCTGAGATACACCTTCAATTTTCTTTACAGCTTGAAGGCTATTTTGAAATTTCTCAATTTCACCTGGTGTATTGACTGGAATAGGAACCGTGTCTTGGCTATCCCACTGCTCAGAGCGGCCGATACCAGCATAGTAATCAGCAGTACCAAGCACAAACTGATCGAAGAAATCTCGAGCAATAAGTTGTTTAAGTTCATCTGTAATAATAGCTGGCATTTCTTATTTCCTTAATATAATGCGTTCCATGTGGTTCCATCCCAAAATACTGGGTATGGTACTGATCCACTTTTACTTGCGGGGTCCCAATTAACTCCGTCTGCTGTAGCAAACATTCCGGCTCTTAACCCGAGATCTCCGATCATGTCTGAGTCTGGTAGTCTATTTACTGGTCTTTGATAGATTACATCGTTAAACTGTCGTACTGTGCCAATAGGATATGCTGAATCACCATCAATATAGTAGGTTCTACCTGTCTTATTATTGTGGAAGATATTTCCAGCTGCAGAATCTAAGCCTGCTGCCTCATTTGCTACCCATTGTACTAGAGAACCATCGTATTCATATACAAATGTACCTGAGCTGTCTAACCAATAAAGTCTTTCTGCATCATCTGCCACAAAAGAAATATTACTGATTGTCATACCGCCTTGGCTCCAAGCACCATAGCCATATGGTACAGGACCTACGAATCTTTGTGTTCTACTATCAGAAGATAGATCAAATGTAATATTTGTATTGGTATCAAGTGACGTACTATTAAATTGAGAAGTTGTAATTGTAAGATCTTTACCATCTTTTTCAGCAGAGATCGTACTACCATTAGTCCATTGATCCCAACCGCCAGATCCTGGTGCCGATGATGAATTATCTGATAATATTGCTTGGCTTGCTTGGCCGATATTATAAACAAGAGCCCATGTTCCAATACCACCAATAGTGCCGTTAGACTGTCTTACTGCAGAAAGGGTATGTTCTACACCACCATCAATTGCAAAGGCAATGACCATAAATCCAATATCATTGTCTCCGTCTGTAGATGTAAATCTTGCAGTGTGTGTATAGCCTTCGTATGTCTCAAAAGAGTAGAATCCAGTTGCAGTGCCGGTATTAAGTGGTTGAGATATTGTATTTGGACCTGAGTTATAAACCCAAGCATTCATTTCAGATGCGACAGCAGGATATGTACCACTAGTATTATGAGAGAATCTCGACCAAGTGTTAAATACATCTTGAAGTGTAGGTGCATCTGATTGTTCTTCTAGAACTTCATCATAAAATTCTACAAACTTATCATTGACTGAGAATAACCTAGTTCTCTTTAATGTTCTTGTGTTGTTGTCTTGATACAAAAGCATTTCGCCTGCTTGACCAATAGGTAAATGCTTATCAATCGCGCTATCAGCATAAGCTGATGCTTCTGCTTCAGTTGCATAATCATTTGTATTCAATGTAATTCGAGCATCTACTTGAGATTGGTTAAGACCACCGAATGAAATTTCAGTATCTGTTGCATCATATACTTTAAGAGCAGATCCGGCTTGTTCTGCTTTAAGCTTAACATCACCAAGATAAATTGTACTTCCTGATAGATACAAATCTTTATATCTGTGATTCGAGTCACCAATATCATATGTGCTATCAGCAAGTGGTCTAATTCCACCTGTATACAAGTGGCCACCGATATAAGCATCTTTAAATTTAAGTGAGCTTGTACCAATATCAACTGAACTGTCAACGGTAGGTCTTAGGAATGGCGTAGTAAGATTTCTTGTACCCCATTGCACAGCACTATCAATAGTACCGAAAAAGGTTGGCATACCTATTAGCGGTTTGACTGTAGCAGAGTCCATAAGATTCTTAACGTTACCAGAATCAAGAATAGCTGGCTTATTGATTAAAAGATTATAATCGTAGCTTTGTCTTAGCGCAACCCAGCCAGAATCTACCATATCATACAATTCATCAGAGTCAACACTGTTTACATCAATCAAATTTAACACAATGTTAGAATCGAGATTCGGTAATGTAACTCTTGCTTGAATGTATGAAGAATCAACTAATTGAATGACCAGAGCAGAGTCAACTGACAAAGCTGCTAGTTCAGCCGAGTCAATAGAATATTTTCTAATAAGATTGATAGCAATGCCAGAATCAATGAGCTCACCACCATTATTTTTAATACGAAGAATAGAATTTATATTAATATCTGATGTAAGTGCAACTGTGCCAGATGCATCAGGTAAAAGAACTGACCTATCTAAAGTAGGATCAACAACTCCAAGCTGTGTCTCATAAGAATCAGCGGTAACACCTTCAAAAACAATGTAAGGGCCATTTACAGAATCGCTTGCAAACTGTATTCCGCCAAATGATGATGAACCGCCTGTTGCCAGTGTTAAACTGGCAATATCGTTATAAAGTTCTTGGAAATTATCATTGATTTTTCCACCAGCGGTTCTTAGATCATCGCCGGTTCCGTCATTTCCAAAAGTACCTGTGCTTATTATTTTACGTGGCATCGCTAATCCTACAAAATAGATTACTGTTATTTATAATAGTTTTACTCACCTGCGCTATCATATCCGATATATCTTACCTGATCGAAGGTATTGATTGTGCTAGACATTCTCATTGCTTGGCTCACGTTCTGAGCATAACCTTGAGTTACATAGCCAGACTGTGCGTAAGTTCTAATATTGAGGAATGCATCAAATGTAAGATCATATGCACCGAATTCTTTGATGTCTTTGTAGTATGTCATCAAGATATTGATAGGTGTATTCATGCCATATAGCTGAACTGTTCTATATGGATTCATTCTTTCTTCTGCAAAGTCTGGTGATACACCGAACGGATGACCTGTAGTTAGAGACGAATCATCAGGATGTGCAAGTGCAATTCCGCCTTTATCATCTGGAATAAGAAGTGTTACATCACCAGAAGTTAGTGGCTGATATGGGTACGGTGTATTTGTAAAGATGTCTTCGATATCTGCTCTTGGATCGAAGAAAGATTCTGCAGTTGTAATGCCAACAATACCAATACCGACAACTTCTACTTGTGATGCCAAATAAAAGCCAGATGGATGTACAAATTTACGATACAGAGTTTCCCAAGTGTTAAGTGAAATAGGAGTCTTAATCATAGTAGAGAATACTTGATACTCTCTACCATTTTGCAGAACTTTACCATAATCATAACCTAGATTATGGCCTTCTGCTCCTACTGTAAAAATATCTTTCTTAGGATATTGAATCTCTGCAGTCTCATCATAAAACCCTCTAAAAAATCCATAACCAGAATATTGAGTACCTTTAACTCTAAAGAAATTACCCATGTTTTTAGCAGCTTCACGTGGAAACGTGAATTGGCCATGAGCAACTCCAAGACCAATTTCATCTAAAAGAAAATCTAGTCTTGTAAGTGTAGTGTCTTCAACATCTCGTACTGTTGCGATCTCATTGATAATACCGCCCCACTGCTCATCTGAATCAAGATACTCATAATACCTTTCGAAAAAATTTACGAGATTAGGATATGCTTCTGCATAATGTTCCGGAAATGCTTCAGAAACCATACTTTTTCTAAAGTTTGGTTCAAGCCTATTATAGTCTCTAAGGGTTTCTGAATTATCAAATATTGACATTATAGAATTACTTCAAGTGATGTTGTTTGTCTGTCTGGTTTTGCAGTCGATGAAGACTCGGATCTATCAAGTGTAAGTATGTAATTTCTAAGAGGACGAACAGTGTTTTCATTCTGTGGAGTTACTGCAAATTTCAAGAAGTCTACACCTCCAGTCACTCGTGCAGGATTTAGATTTGATATGCTGATTGTTCCATCATCTGCGCTGTACTGTCCGCAGTTATCTAGCAATACAACTCCATCTAAATCTACAATTTGAAGAACAGTGCTGTTTAATCTATTTTTAACTTGTGCAATAATATTACTTCCGCCAGTAAAATAACTAAAGGTTGTTGACTGCACTCTATAGAAAACATCATCAGGTGTAGCTATTTTACATGGGAAAGATAAGTCAAATACATTTTCAATGCCGATGGTTACGTCTTGTCTCATTTGAACTTTTAAGTCAACAGTTGTAGACAGAATAGAAGCATCGAGTGCATCAATTTCGGTAAGCATATTTGATTTTCTAAATACTCTATCAAAAGTATTTAGATTTGTATTAAAGTATTTGACAATATACTGATAAATATTCTCTTCAGTTTGAGCTAAAGTATTACCAGTTAATGCAGGATCAAAATCAAATTGAATATTACATTCAAGGAAGACGTAAACAGGATCTACAAACTTAGGAGTCATTGACATGACAGCAAGATTATTAGTATAATTTGTAGTGATAGCATCTTTTACTGATTGTTGAACTGCTGAAGATATTCCAGGCTCAAAATTAAGGGACATGTATACTGCACCATAATCAATAGGAACATTTTGATCTCCGCTCCACACAGAAGCATCTCTTACTTGAGGAAAATTAGTCTCAATCATTGCTTTATAATCAAGAGAAGTAACGAGTCTTTTCTGAGAAGCAAATGCAATAGGAGCAAGTTGACGGATTGATTCAATAGTCTGTTTATCAGCTCCACCAGATGACTCAACTGCTGTCACTGTAATAAGAGAATAATCTACTCCATTAATAGTAATATCTGCTGTAGGTATAAAAAGAGTAGCGTCATTTGCTAAAGGGCCTTTAGTTGAAATGTAATCAACTACTATTTTTTCACCGGGTTCAGGTGATTTACCAAATGAGGTACCATCGCCAAAGTTGATTTCATAGAATCCATTAGGAACTTCTGCAATGCTAAATACAGTAGTGTCTGCATTGATTTGAATAGCTTCTTCGAGAGGAACATAACTAATAAACGACTGTGATGTACTCGTATCATAAACATTGACAGTTGCAGTGGTTCTATCAATTGTTTCATCAGGAATCACATACAGTTGTCTTTCATTCTTTTCACCAGCAATGAATGTTTTTCTTTTTCTTGTTCCTTCATAAACAGGAATTTCATCAGATCCACTTTCAGTCTTGAAAACATATGAGCCAGTTCCATCGTCCTTTGCAACATATTCTTCTAGAGTTCTAAATGTAAAAGAGGTGTTATCGACAGAACTTGAGAATGTGGTGTCTTTTGAAAGTCTAATAGTTGCAGGTCGATTAACAACTCCTGACAAATTAAGAGATAGATTGAGTGCGGCCTTTGATGACTTTCGTGATCTAATAGTATAACCTAACCCTTGAGCATGAGACACCATAGAGCTTCGAAGCTGTGAAGTAGTTAGAAATGATTCATTGATTGAGAAGTTTGCTGTTAAAGCATTAAGGTGAGTGTTATATGCTAAAACATCTAAAAGATTGTCAAGACCAGCTCCGTCAAAATCATAACTTGAAAATTCTGATTTTGATTTAAAATAATCTTTTAATCTTGCTTTAATCGTGTTAAAGTCAAGATCCGCGGATTTTACTGTTTTAGCCATTACCTAAGCCTCGTTAACGATAAATCAAATGATATTATCTCTGATGAATTTACTATTTGAAAAGTTACTGTTACGTTTACTGCATTACTTCCTTCAGCGTATAGTAAATCTACGTCTAGAACTTGGGCTCTAGGCTCGTATATTTCTATTGTTTCTATAATACGACCTCGCATTATATCAATTTCAAGATCATTATCTAGTTCGAATAAGTAATCACTTAAACTTCCACCAAAATCCATGAGAAAAGGTTTTTCATTTTTATTGGTCAAAAGAATATTCTTTACAGCTTGTTTAACATCTGCTGCATTTGTTTTTTTGTAAACGTCTCCAGAAGGTTTGGCCTTAAACGTTAAATCAATATCTGAATACGATTGGTTACGAGTAGACAGAATAGTTCTGCCACCAATGTTTCCATCTTCTATCGCAAATGATCTTCTAACAGCCATCTATACCTCTTTAGCTACTATTTATTCAATTATTTCGATTAATTCGTTAGTACTTTGAACAAAATTATTATAGCGAGTTTCTATGTCTTGGCTGAAATACGCTCTGTATTTAGTACCTGGAATAAATCCTGGCATTACTAGAATGATCTGAACATGAAGTTTTCCAGATGGATCATACGTATCATAGTTTAGCACCATCGTTTCAAACTGTAAGTTATCTTTCCAGTAATCAGCCAGTTCAAATGTTTTCTTAAGAGCAACTTCTCCATAAGTGTTTCTTAGTTCATATACAATAGCTCTACCAGTTTGAGCTAGATCGTTAAAGCTGTTTTCAGTGAGTTGTTCATTCTCATGTGGTCTATAAACACCTTCAGCCACGACAAGACGATAGTTGTCAAAATTGCCTGTATTAGTCATAACCTGTCTTACTGCTTGAGCATGCATGTAAAGATGTTTTGCTATTTCTAATCTTTTACTTTCTTCTTTAATGTGCAATAACGTTATAGGGTCACCATATCCACCTAAGAATCGAGCTAGCTTAACTCCTCGAGCCAGTGGCGTGTTGGATGTTATCTTTCCAGTAAATTCAGGATTATATACTGGATCAACGCTCACATTCATTACTTTTGCAATTACGCTTCCTCTATATCTTTTTGTTTCAGCCCCTACGTTATTTCCTAAAACATTTGTTCCGATTCTTCTTGTAGAAGGACCTTCGGAAACAATATCTCCAATTTTTGAAGGTGCTGCATTTACATAATTAGAAGACAGAACGCCTTCAGCTACCATTTGACCTACAAATGTTTCATTAAGCTGAGTCTTAGGATCTCTTAATTTGCTACGCACTTCAGGAAGAGTAAGCCTTCTATTTGATATTCCACCTACTTCAGTGTCTCTATTGATTTTTTTAAACAGTACATCTCCAGGATCGATATTGACATTACGAATACCTTTATTCGAATTATATTGGTAATCCCTCATAATCTGATTATCTGTTTGTACTGTAGTTTTATTAGTTGCAGTTACAACTGTCTGAGTGCCACCGCCTGAACCGGTTCCTAGTGGTGCCGAACCTGCCTCATCCGCCTTTGCAGCAAATGATGCCTTACCTTCTAATGTTCCATGGAATGTGGTTGCATGCATTGATGTAGAATTTACTCGTGGAATATGCGCAGTCTTACCATAGTACACGATCTCTTCACCGCCAAATGTTCCACTGTCTCCAATTACAGATATATTTTCTGCAGCAATGTTGATGTTACGGCTGGTTTGCTCTATTTCATTTCTAGCTGTTAGTGTAAACCTATCGCCAGAATTATACTCAATCACACCACCTGCATTAAGATTCAATGATCCTTTTATGATTTCATTTTTATCTGCAAATACCACTTGAGTATCGATACCTGAAATATATTGAGACCTATTTTTCTGAATAACTGTCTGATGATTTTTAGTAATGTTCTGTGAGTATCCGCCTTTAATATCATCTACTTTATCACCGGCTACAGTAACATTATAGTCTCCACCAACATCAAGATTAAAATCACCTACTACTCTTAAATTAAGGCTTCCATTATAAACCATTTCGCCATTGCCTTCAACAATAACTTTATGATCTCCACCTGTAATTTGAATAGTATTATTACGAGCTGATACAACAACTGTGCCATCAGGTCTAAACTCTACTCCTGCTCCAGTCTTGTGCTTAAATAGCATGCGTTCTGCGCCAGGAGTATCATCTATTTCTGTAACATGTCCTGATATTGTTTCTCTTACTTGATTTTTTGGATACTGAGATCCTCTATATTCTTCAAGCTCTAAGTCAATACCTTTATCACCACCGCCAAGCCAGAGGTTATTGATTTTGATTCCTCTTGCAGCAAAGTTTGTTGATGGCTTATTTACATACTCTCTAAGAGGAAACACATCACCAGGATCAGCGTATCCATCAGGATCTACACCTTCACCAGCGTTTCCTTCTAGTCCTTTTAATTTTTTAGTGGTAGTATCAAAATTTTCAGCCATTTACTGATCCTTCAAAAATATATTAGCATAGATTGACGCAAAAGCCGGATCTACAGTAGAATATGGATTTGACAAGACATTAGGTTCATCATATACTTGTACTTTTCCAAATTTTTTTATGTATTCGCTGCAATTAAATCCAGGGCCATATGATTGGTCTAATGTAATAGCATCTAATCCTACTACAGCACCTCCTGGAAATGCACTAAAAAATGCTTCAATCATTTCATCAAACGTTAAATACTGTTCTTCTGTTAGAGAATCAGGACTTAAAAATTCATTATAGTTTTTTGTGCCAGAAAAGCAGTTGTATCCAGCTACAAAAGTAATAACAAATGTACCTTTTTGCCAGACTTGACGATCAATCTCGCCTGAGACTGGCAGGCATCTTTCCACTGTTCCATCTCTTAATATAACATAATGAGATTGAAGTCTATCATCACCTGAGTTTCTGATAGTTCCTGCTTCTCTTTTAGTAGCTCTATTTTTCTTACTTCTTTTATTTAATTGCTTGGCATTTAAATTTTCATCTAAGAAAGAACCTGTCCAGTCAACAACCATTGCTGACAATTCTCTACTGCATTGTTTTAGCTCTAATTCAAATTCTTCTTTGTTACTTACTTTTTTAAATGATAAATCAGGTACAGCTCTATTTGACACAATATCATCAACAGGAGTTGTGGCCTTCGTATTTGTTTTATTTCCTTTGCTTACTACTTTAGCAAGATCCGTAGTGCCATTTCTGTTAATGATGTTTGGCACAGGCAAATTAGTTACAGGATTAATGCCATTGATAGCACCTTTAATAGACGAAATTTCGTCACCAAAACTTTGTGCTGTAGGCTGGCCAGCAGCAAGAGAAGAAATATTTCCCATGATGTTACCAAAATCAACTCCTAGAGAACCAAAAGGATTTTGAATTTTAGTAGTGCTAGGAACCTTACCGCCTATAGGAAGTCCACTTTTAATGTCAGTGAAAGAGCCAAATGGATTATCTAATTCTTTCATCTGTATCTTACTTGACAATTTCATATTTTTAGTTGCAGATGTTCCAAAATTAGTGCTTACTAGATCTAAACTTCCTTTTGACAAAGTTCCTACTAAAGCATCGAGAGTATCACCTGATATTCCTACATCTTCAAATTTTTGTCGAGTAATAGGATCTTTTGATACTTCATTCATTTCCACAACCGCAGCTTCAATTTCAGCTGGAGCTGCATTTATTGCTTTTTCTAGCGCATTACCAACGCCCTTTGGATCTGGTGATGCCATTACTTTATCTAGTACGCCACCATCAGCCTTTTTACCAGTTAACGTTTCAATTTCTGTTGTTTTAGAAGAAACTTTTTTAATATCAATTCCTGGAATAGCATTTGTTAGCTCGCTAATAATAGGTTCAACATCTTTCTTTTCAACTTTTACGCCTTCAGCAATCAACTTAAATCCAGAAGCAAGCTCACCTGTTTTTTCTTTAAAGGTAGTATTGGAATTGATAGTTTTTGCTACCAACTCTTTTGATTGATTGGCTGCTCTTTCCATGCCAGATTTACGAACAACCTCTTTTAGCTTTATGTTGAGATTATCTAAATTTATACTCATTTTAGTTTCCTATAATTTTCTTCAGCAAATGCTATTCTTTCTTCACTTCTTGCTGCAGTCTTAAGAGGTCTCTCAAATCTCAGCTCAAATGTTTTTGAAGCCTCTGCTGGAGTTCTAGAAGCTTTTAGTTCTCTTAATCCAAAATAACTTTTTGTATATAATTCATGTGTAGTAAATGTCAATTGAGCATAAAGGCTATTATATGGCAAATTATTATTTGCTGCAAAATTTTTAAGTTGAGCTAAACGATTTTCAGCGCCACCAGGATACCACTGTGCGATACCAAAAGAGCCATCGCCATTAAGAGCTTCTTGAGTTGGACTTATTTCTCCGCCTCTTAAATTAGCAAAGCTTTCAACACAGAAATTGCCGATCATTCCTGCAGCTTGTGCAGGAGTAAATCCACCGCCTTCAGATGTCAGAAAATAATTAAATGCTCTTTCATTGTTGTCTGACCCCACTAAAAGTTCTTTATCAATGATAGGTGCCGGCACAAAGTTTTTAACTTCGTTATGAGACTGAGTGATATTACTACGCTGAACTTGATCAGCAATAAGACCAGTAGTATCTCCTCTTAATCTTAACGGATCTCTTTCATATTTAGGCATTGATCCAATAACAAGAGGAAGCTGTGAATTTTTGCCGTCTAAGAATATTCCATAGACAAGAGCGAGTGGCTGTATCCCTACATTAGTTCCAATTCCAGAGCTGCCACCTTCTGTTATAGGAGATACAGTTTGAGCCCAAGGCAAATCAGCATTTGCTAGGTCGGAAGTTCTATCCGGATGAACGCCGAATATTCTTATTTGACACCTGCCTAGCTGTAGAGGGTCATTAATATTGATTATGGTGCCGATAAACCAACGAACATCATCACCATAATAATCAACCTCAGGGTTTGGAACACCAGATAAATGTGTCATGTCAACATTGATCCTTCATCATTATAGCTAGCTATCTTTACACATTCCAATTCTACGTCATAACGAGTTAGTGAAAATGTATGCTTACTTGAGTATACAACATAATCTCCAGACTTTGACATGTCAAGTTTAGTTCCTCCGCTAGTAGTGTTTGGTCTATTAGCTAAAAATAACAATCTAACACAGTTTCCTATTGTCATGTTATAATCACCACGGATAAACGCTTTACCATCAACTCGAATGCTAATCGGATCTTTAACTAAAAAATGTCTCATAGCTCGAGCAGTTATTTTTCTGATATGATCTGATGGATCTGTTTCTTCACTATAAGATTTATAGTTTGCAGTAGCACCGATCTCAAATGGCCCGCTGGAACTAATTCTTGATATTTTTCTAGAACCAAGATTAGTAATGTTCTCATCATCAATTTTAAACTCTTGAGAAAACTTATAGCTCTTAGATCGATCTAGTTCTACTCTGTCAAACACATCTTTTTGAATATTGAAAGAATGATTTCTTATTTTATTATGACTTGTATGAAAGAAAGAATGTGTAGAACTAATTAGTCCTTTATCAACAAGAGATAACATGTTTTGAACATCTTTTACTTTATATGCCTTAATTGGAAGATATGCATGTTGTGTTTCATCAACTACAAGAGCATCAGTCACGCCATATAAAAAAGGCTTTCTCCTATTATATGGTACTTGTGATGTAAGAGTCACGACATCAGATATATTTAGCCGATTTGTAATAAAGTCATTGTAAACATAAAAAGGCATACCATCATCAGTAGTAGCACGTTGCCTGATCCACATGATTGCTTGTAATGGAGTTAAGTTAGGAACAATGACTTTCATCTCGTTTTGAAATACAAAGTTTCCTTCTCTGACTACCTCAAGTCCAAGATACTCTTCGGCTATTTGTGCTATAATAGAATCAGGAGATCCTGAGAATGCTTTGTTTACGTTCTTCGTAGTAGATCTAAAAAGCCAATCATCGGCTATATTTAAAGCTACCATCTCAGTAGTTTCATTTGTTTTTTGTGCAACTTTTATTTTAGTAATGTAAAATTTTCTTCTTACTTTAGGACCATCAAGGTTCATTTGCATTTCAATAATAACTTCTTCAGCGCCTTGAATATCTAATCTATCATACAATCTAACGCTATCAGAAATAACAATATTTCCAGTTACATAAGGTTTGTCTAGATGTTCAAAAAATTGAATGTCAGAAACAATACCAGTTATGTCAACTGGCACAATGTTTCTTTCTGAGTTTATCGTCACAGCATTGAGGATAAACCCTTTAGTGTTATTGGCCTGGTCCATTATGATATCGCTTGTTCAAATAAGGATGTTATTTCTCTAATTGCTTCAGGTTTAATGACTATAATTTCTCGTAATTCATTATTTTTTCTAATATATCTGTCATAGTTTGTAATTTCTACAAGCTGTGCACCAGGACCTTGATATGGATCAATGTCTACATAATTACCGTCACCATCTTCATAGTGGTGAGGAGCATTATACTCAAGCATAGTTGATTCAGTTCGAGCAGCGTATGGCGTTTGGTCTGCAATAGAGGCAGTACTAACAATTTCTCCAGCTTTAAATGGCCGAGCAGAAGACACAACTACAAGACCTAAGTCAAGATGACGTCTTAAGATAATTCCTCTACCACCGGACTGGCTTCCGACAGCAACTTGACCGGGCAAGAATTTATTTGTCATGTCGATTCGAGTAACAAACGCTTGATTAGGAAAATCTCTTTGTACTACATCAAATAATTTATCAGAATTAAGTGGCCAACCTCTTTGTCTAAGGTTATCATTCATCATAAAAAATGTCCAGTGAAAATGAGGTGCACCATATATTTTCTGAGATAATTGATCAGGCCTTTCATTTTCTTGGATGTAATACTCTTGATAAAACGAAATATTATCTTTCACTTGATCAATCACATCTACATACAATGAAATATCTTGCATGAATACGCTTGTTACTTCTTTACCGCCAATATCTTCATCATCGCCAAAAATATAAGGAGTATATGGAAACTTATTAAAAAATCTCATCTTAATAACCTCTATCAATATCTTGTTGAGTAAGAGCTCTGTATTCTTGGAACGTTAGAGACAAATCAACTTGCATAGGATGTCCGTCTGAATGAAACACCATCTGTTCAGGGTTATAATTTGCTTGAACATTTTTTAAGTAACACAATTCTACTTTTGGAATTTTTGCTCCTCCTCTGATGCCAAAATCGATCTGAAAGAGTGGAGGAAACTCATAGCCGAGAGGAAGATTACGTATAGCATCAAGTGCTTTTGGATACATATTTCTTCTAAATGTTTTAATAAGTTCTGCAATATCATTTGCTTCTCGAGCATCTGTCGGAAGTAGTCTATACTGAAACACGAATGTTCTAACATTCGGTTTTTCAAACATGACTCTTGTGCCTGGATTAACGGTTGTTTGTAAAGCACCTGTCAACACTGCTTTTGCAGCATCATTAGGAATATTCTGTACAAGTCTAGCTGTGGCTATCTGAGCTGCTTGTTGTGTCAAATTGCCTGCTGCTAAATTGTAAATAGATTCAAATCCTTCACCAATTGCAATACCAAGTGCACTCAGTAACGATCCGCCGTTTCTTAGACCGGCTTCTGCAGTGAGCCCAGCTCCACCGAGTCCTACTTCACTGTATGCAATATCATCATTTACGACATAAGACATAGGAAAATATAATCGAACAATAGGAACAGTAGGATCTGACTTAAATTTGTTTTCGTTATTCCCTTGGTTTTTTTCTAGATCAGCAGCATCTTGCAAAGCTTTGTCGCTTATTGCATTACTTAATTCCTGATTAGATCCGCGGCTTGTCGTCGTTGTACCGCCTGGATTGCCGCCGTCTCTTGGAGTATTAGCTGGTTCTGAATTTTCTTCCGGCTGATTTGATATAGAAGTAGATTGACCACCAATTCCATATGTTGACATTAATTTTTTTAATATTGGAATATCAAATGCATTAGCAACACCTCCAGTACTTACTTCATACTTGTGTATTGGACGCTTTGCTGTAAATGTCATAAATGCATCATACTCAGCTTCTCCGCGAGAAGGATATGCAATCACTGCTCGAGGTGCAGGTCTATTTTGATCTTGTATTCTCGTAGGGCTAAGCTCTGCATTGTACTCCGGATGGCCTGGTGGTGGGCCATTTACAGATGCCTGTTTTCTAGCCTGTATAGTCGTGAGTTGTGGTGGTCTACGAGAAGTAAATGCCATTCTAGAGATTTCCTATAAATAAATGTAAAGCATTATTCATTATTTATATAGTTTTATGGCGTATTCCGGTAAGTATAAACCAAAGATAAAAAAGTATAAAGGCGATCCGGACAAGGTCGTTTATCGCTCTATGTGGGAAAAATATGTTTTTATGTGGTGTGATAAAAATCCAAGTGTAAAATACTGGAGCTCAGAAGAGGTAGTTGTTCCATACTATTATGACGTCGATAAAAAATATCATCGTTATTTTGTAGATGTAAAGATAATATTTGAAGATAAGACATTGCTTGTAGAAATAAAACCAGAAAAAGAAACCACACCTCCAACTGGAGGTCGCAAGACTAAAAAATATATTGGTGAAGCATTGACATATGTAAAGAATATGAATAAGTGGGAAGCAGCAAATAATTATGCAAAGGATAGAGGTTGGGAGTTTCAGATCTGGACAGAGAAAACATTACAATCTATGGGAATAATGGCAAAAGAGACTGGTAAATTAAAACCGATGAAACCTCTTAAACCATATCGCAAAAAGTCTAAAAAATCATATAAATAATGGCATGAGCGATTTATTTCAAAAGCTAGAATATGAAGCATTTAGAGCAGGCATTACTCCGCGCAGTGCAGAGTCACGACAGTGGTTTATGAATAAAGTAAGAAACTTAAGAATTCCTAATAGACTGGAGTTAATGAAAGAACCTCAATTAAGACTTGCAAATCGTCAATTGATTGGTTCTATGAATATGTTTTTTTATGATGCTAAGCATAAAGACAAGCTTCCTTATTTTGATAAGTTTCCTCTTACAATTATTGTAGGTCCTGCGCCTGGTGGTTTCTCAGGATTAAATCTTCATTATTTGCCTTTGCCATTAAGAGCAAAATTTTTAGATGGTTTACTTGAAATTACAAACAATAAAAAATACGATGAATCCACTCGATTTGCTCTTACTTACAGCATGTTACAGAAAACATCAAAAACTAGATTTTATAAAGCTTGCTATAAGCATTACTTAATGAGTCAAGTCAAATCTAGATTTGCTCGAGTTGAAGCACCTGAATGGGAGATCGCCACATTCTTACCGATGGCAGATTTCCAAGGAGCAAGCGCATCAAAGGTTTATCAAGACTCAAGAAAGAAGATAGGAAAATATGTCTAGTATTGATCAGCTTAAATCTTTAGCTACAAGCAAATTAGGGTTTGCGCGCACTAACCAATTCTTAGTTAATCTTCCCACTGAATTCTCTGGTGGAGGATTTCTAAGTCAGCTAACAAGCGTATTAACCGGAGGAACTCTTGGAGGCGGAGATCTTAATCTTCTTTGTTCTCAAGCCGTTTTACCTGGTAAGCAGATTTTAACTTCTGATAGACGTATTGGAATGGAGTTTCAAAAAATAGCATACGGATATGCTGTACAAGATGTATCACTTACATTTTATGCGTTGAATGACTATGGTATTAGAAAATATTTTGACTCATGGAAAAGCAGAATTATTGATGAAGCAACACATAAGCCAGCATATAAAGCCGAATACGTCAGACCAGTAAAAATTCACCAATTAAGAAAACCAATATTTAATCTAGGAGTAGATATTGGTCCTATAGATCTTAACTTAGGAATCGGTGGATCTACAATTTATTCTGTAGAACTAATCGATGCCTTTCCTACAACAATCAATGCAGTTGAACTAAACAATGAACTTGACGGCCTAGTACAGGTTTCCGTTGAATTATCATATACAAATTGGACCACTCGGACTGGCGGTCCTCTTGGTATTGTACAAGCGTTTGGCGGCTTAAATAGTATATTTTCGTAATATAAGGAGTTTATAATGGCACTGCCTAAATTGAATGATATTCCACAGTATGAATTGAACATCCCTTCGACTGACCAGAAAATAAGATTCAGGCCATTCTTAGTCAAAGAACAAAAAATTCTACTTATTGCATATGAATCACAAGATAAACAACAGATTCTGACAGCAATGCTCAATACTATCGAATCTTGTGTAGATGATTCGATTGATGTCAAGAAACTATCTACCTTTGATGTAGACTACATGTTTACACAAATTAGATCTAAGTCTGTCGGTGAAAAAACAAAGATAAATGCTATTTGTGGTAGCTGCTCAGATCCTACAGAGGTTGAAGTTGACTTAGAAAAAGCATCTTTTAATTATGAACCAAATACAAATAATGTTGTAAGTATATCAAAAGATATATCAATACAAATGAGGTATCCTTCTTATTTTGAAATTATTAATAATCCTGTGATTGTATCTGATGAAAGTACCGCTGCTGAAATTATGTATGAAACGCTGATGATCTCAATGGAAGCGGTGATGACTGAAGAAGAAAACATTATGATAAGTGATGAACCAAAGCATGAGGTAGAAGCATTTATCAATTCACTAAATAATGAGCAATTCAAAGAAATCAATTCTTTCCTTGAAAACATTCCTAAACTAAAGTATGAATTAGATTACACATGTAGCTCATGTGGAGAAACAACTAAAAAAGTCTTGGAGGGCTTAGACGATTTTTTTTCCTAAATCTCTCGCATGATAGCCTAGAGAATTATTATAAAACTAATTTTCAATTGATGCAAAATTATAGTTATTCTCTAAGTGATATAGATCATATGATGCCGTGGGAGAGAGAAATTTACATCTTTATGTTACTTGAAGATATAAAAGAAAAAGCTGAGGCTAGAAACAAATGGCAGTAATAGGTAGACCAACAACATTATCTGACTTAAGAGATAAACTCGAAGAGAGTGATTCTAGACAAGATAAACTTGTAGAATTGCAAGAAGAAACTTCGGTTGGAATTCGTAAACTCGTTGGTTTCGCGAAACCAAAACTTGATGACTTAGAAAAACAACGAGAAGAACGAGATAATGTAGTGACTGCAGTTAAAGCAGATGCTCCTGTTGCTGTACAAAAAGAAACTGGCCTATTTGGCAATTTACTTGATTTCTTAGGCATTAAAGAAATAGGTGATATGGGTAAATCTGCTTTGGCTGGAATAGGAGGTTTGCTCGGCTTAAATGTCCTTAAAAATTTATTTACTGGAAATGCAAACGTAAAATCAAAGAGACCGGGTATCGGTGGCCTTTTGAAAAGAGGACTTATAGGTGGTCTTCTTATTACTCTTGCTGATGAGGTAGCAAATCAAGTTGAAACATATACGGGATCTAAATTAGCTGGAGATGTATCTGGTTATGCTATGACCGGTGCTGGATTAGGTTCTCTTTTCGGTCCAGCGGGTATGATTGCCGGTGCATTTATAGGAGCAGTAAATCGATACAGCGAAGAAGTAGGAAAACAAGTAGCAGCAGCATATGATGATAAAGACATGAATGAACTTGCTGGTGAAACAGTAAGAAGTGGATTAAATATCGGTGCTGCAACTGCTGGTGGTTTCCTTGTAGGTGGACCTGCAGGAGCTATTGTTGCTTTCTTAGGATCTGCTGGATTAGAAACAGCTAGGCTTCTTAAAAAATATGAAACAGATCCAGAATTTAAAAGAGAAGTAGATCTCTTAGGAGAAAGAATATCAGCAAGCATAACAAGTATAATTGAACAATCTAAAAGCTATTTAGATAAAATATTCGACCCTCTTATTACTACTACTGAAGAAATGTCTGCATACAGAACAGCAAATCCAGAACAAGCAGCACGGGAAGATACAGTACAAAGTGAAATAAATGCACTAGCTAAAAAAGCTTTAACTGATAGAGAAAACTTTAGCGATGAAGATAGACAAAGACTCGAGAAGTTAAAGCCTGAATTAGACGAGCTTAGAAAATTCCGTCAAAACTTTATGGCTGCAGAAAATCGAAAAGAACGTGGTCCAATACCATTTATGCCCGATGAATCATCGAGTGACTTCGACGGTACTGAAATGAAAGAGGCTGCAGAAAAAACAGCACAAGTTACAGCAGATAAGATCTCAGACTTTTTGACTGAAAGAGCAAAGATTGCAGAGTACGGCCGAATGCAAAATATGACTAGCTCATATCTTTCTCCTGAAGTACAAGAAAAGCAATTAAGAGCTCAATTAGGAAAAGACTATGAAGGTCTTAAAGCAAGAGCTGATCAAATGGGCATGTCTCTGCAGGAATTTACTAGTAAAATTGGAACTAATCTTGAAAGAATAAATCAAGATATTTCAAATGCTTTAAAAGCAGGGGCCCCATCTGCTTCTAGCGGAGGAGCCCCTGTTAATGTTACGGATGCTAGTGATAAAAGTGTAAGAACTACTAATGCTTCTGCTTATGCAGGTAGTCCTAGCCTTAACACTAACGACACTGAAGCAGTTATATTTTAGTCTTCGTTTGCTAGCTTAGCGAAATAAGACATGGTATCTTCGTCATTATCCATATTGACTGCTGCGGCAGTCAATGGTTCTGCAACAGAATATTCAGGCTGAGGAGCCGGAGCATTCATTTGCATTTCTTGTTTCATGGTTGGTGCACCCATAGAAACTTCTTCACCTAGAACTCGAGCTAGCTTAGTTTTCAACTCATCATAGGTCTTATAGTTTTTAGGATCAGTGAACTCGCTTAAAGAGTGCAGTTGGTTATACACACCTTCTAGCTTTGATTCATCTGACTCATAAAGAGCAGTTCCACTTGCAAACTCAGACTTATCATAGTTGCGATAACCTTCAACTTGACGAATCTTAAGTTTAAAGTTTGCACCTTCCCAGAAATCAAATGGATTAATTGCTTTTTCATCTGCAAAAGATGGTTGCATAACATCCATGATTTTATCAAAGATCTTCTTACCGAATTTGTAGAGTACTACACGACCTTCATTTTGAGGTGCAGATGGATCTTCTACAACAAGAGCATTGACTACATAGTGGAGTCGGCGCTTTTGTTTCCGTGCAGTTTCTTTATCTTCTTCGTGTCCTGAGTTCCAGAGTCGTGAATTGAGTTCGCCGACTGGATCAGGTTGACCAATAGATGTAAGGCTGTTTTCGATATACCAAAGACCGGTTGGTCCTTTGAATCCGTGGTCCCAATATCTGACCCACGGTAAGTCTGATCCTTCACCTGCTGGTAGGAATCTAAGGACGGCATATCCATTCCCTGCTTTGTCTACGGTTGGTTTCCAAACGCGTTCATCATCATAATTTTTCTTTTCACCACCAGCGGCACCTACGGCCTCTGCTGCTTGAACGAGTTTAGAAATATCTGCGCCGCGTTGGCGCTTAAGTGCTTCAAATGACATTGTATTTTCCTTATATTTGCAATGTATGTTTGTATGTTTATTATAACACAGTATGACTGTAATGTAAAATTATATATATTCATCTTACTCAAAAAATGCAGAGTCCAATGAATTAGTTTTTGGTAGAAAATTAAGATTCATTGCTTCTGCCTCAAGCTTATCTTTTACTGCTTGAGAAATAAACTTTCGAGTGTCTTCATATTCTACATCGTTTTCATCGCATATATGAATAATTGCTTCCATATATGAAATGTTCATAGCTAGAACTGTATCTTCAACTAGCTTTGAAAATTTCTTTTTATTATTAAAGTTAGACTCAACGGTCATTTATCTAATACCCTTAGTAAGATTGTGTCTTTGTTAAGCCTGCCATTAGGCACTGTGGTTTTAGTAGTCAAGCTACTCCATGCACTAGCAATTTGGTTTGGAGTTTTACTTTGAACTATAGGCAGAAATTCATTTGGCTTTCTTAACCTTGTAGTTCTACTATTGACTTTATCAAAGTTCTTGATAGATGTACCAGATATTTCAAATCCCTTGACATCTTGTGTTAAGTACTCCGTAATCGCACGAGTTTTCGTGTTGAATACAAAGAGTCGAGTACCACCGACCAATTTGATCGGTGGTATCGATACAAGCTTAAATTCAGTATCTTCTTTTTTGTACTGGACTCGAGCTACCTGTTTATCTGCTGCCTTTGGTTGCTTAACTCGCGTTGCACGAGTTGCTTTAGCAGCAGAACGGAGACGATCTAGGTCAGCTAGCATTTCTTTGCAAGCTTTCACTCTCCGATTGAGTTCTGGTCTTTTCAAATGGGCATAACCTTCCACTGCATCATCGCAGCGCTTAAGATACGCATCTTCATAATCAACCAACCAGCCTTCAATTACTTCCCGCACAGGCTTTGCGGCCGATGCAGGTAATCCATGTCTTTTAAATTCTTGATAGATGTCAATCTCTGCTTTTTCACCATCCATCCAAGCATCTTCAAGGTCAAGAAGATCTTGCATAATAGTATTACTAATCTTCTTTTGCAGACGTTGCATTGGTGAAAGAGTTACTACGTTAGCAGAATCTTTCAACTTAGCTTGCTTTTCGAAATAGATGGCTTTGCCTGACTCGACAAGATCCATCACATACTTGTATAGACCTTCAGCATACTTACTTGATTTTTCATCGAGCTTAAGTCCAGTACTGATCCAAAAAGCAGTAGCACAATAGTGAGTAAAGATATAAAACTTATAGTCAGGATTTGCAAACACAAACTTTTGATTTTTATAATCAACGTTTGCTTTTACATAAGACTTAAGCGTGCTAATAAGATCTTTACGATCAATTTCAATATGAAAGTAATATTTAACAGCATCGAAGCCCTTGTCAATAGGTGCACCAGCTAAACCGGTACGAGCTCGGGCTTTATTTTTAGTTTTACGTTTACTCATAGCCATGAATTACTCCTCTTTTTTAATTCTAGATCTATTCTACCACAGTTTTCAGTAAATGTACACCATAAAACGCACTTTAATGCATTTAATTTTGCATTGAAATGAAAGTTACGCTCGCGCGCGCGGATGTGTACACGAGGGCCTTTTTGAAATTGGCTTTTTTCTGAAACACCTTCTGGTGTGCATTCATGAGCATGTGATGTATAGATTATCCCCTCCTCATTCTGGCGATCTCTGTGGCATCATTGCTATCCTTACGGACAGGTACACTGTTAGATTTATGCAGTACACCGATACCAAGTAGCTCGTCACCAGTGTATTGCATAGCAGCTTTACGTTTGCCGGCAATAGGCATGATTTTGTCACTTGTTGGTACTGTTTCTGAGACAGTATAAGTCGGCAGCTCACCGCGCCACTTAGCTGAGGAGTTATAGCCGAGTTTTTGAAGCAGCTTTTTGTTTTCTGCTTCGGCTGCGAGTATAGCTGCCGACTTCTTACGAGCCTTACGTTTGCGGGTGTTAAGGCTCGTCATACCACGAACAAGGTGCATAGTCATCTTGGATTGTGTCCCTTCCGAGTCATATCGTTAATTCGTTCTTGGAGGTATTGCCTAATGATTTTCTGAGTGGCATCGTAATTACCATCTGAAATAAGTTTCATACGTTCAAGCTCACCTTGAAATACACGAACTGCCATCATACGATCACTAGACAAATTTTCCATTGTTACTATTCTACCACATTTTCTTCCGATTGTACACCATTAATTGCATCGACAAGCACTTTTGCTTCAGCAAGTTCATCTGCTTTTTGTGCAGCTACATTATCGTCAAGCTCTTTAAAGGCTTTTGTTTCACGAAGCTTTTCAAGTAAGTACTGGTTCTTACTAATACGAGTTTTAATAACAGCATTAGCTGTAGCATTCTTATACTCGAGTAAGACATAAGCACGATACTGAGTGCCGTTCTGAACAATCTGCTGTTCTTTGACAGAGTAACCAGCAACATCAGCATCAGCAATCAAGTTACGAGTTACTTGTTCAAAGTTATTTTGAACGGTAGCATCAAAATCAGTTGCACCAACTTTAGACTTAAACAGCTTCATTTGAGACCGTATCCGGCTGTCCACTCGATCGGCGAGAGTAGTCTTAGCAGATAGTACTGCAATGTCTACTGCTAGCTGCAAATCTGGAGTTACTGCAGTACCAACTGCATAGACTGCATCTTCTTCTGATGGAATGTTAGTATACCAGCCAGGCATAGTATCAATTTGATTTTCAACTTGTGCAGATTTATATTCAAACATTTGTTTGGACATAGAGATTTCTGGCGGTGTCTTATCACATGCTGCAACCAACACAGCAAAGGGGATCAAGGCTAATCGTTTCATTTTATACTCCATTTAATTTTGTGACAATATCATCACGCATTCCAGAATCGATGAACCAAGTCATAATTTCTGGCTGATAGATTACGATAGCAATACCTGCCATCACTCCTAATATAAATCTAATCATAATAAACCCATACTAAATAATGTTGAGATGATTTTATTAAATCCATCGCCGACCGGTTGGAAATCATCTCTTATCTTAACCGGTCGTACAGGTTCTGGTATACCATTTTTGCACGTATATTCTGTGCGAGAATGAATTACCTGACTGTTCTCAATTTCATCATGACGATAATAATGGCAACTGGATTCAGCATACGCATTAGTCCCAATCATTGTCCATAGCAATAGTATCACGCATTTTTTCGCCATAATATTTCTCCGCATATTGAGGTGCATCCTGATAATGATTATGATTTTCATCCATCTTAGAAATCATATCATCGAACTTTTTACGCTCAGGTTTATCTACTTCATCAACGTATTTACGAACACGAGCTGCAGATGCTGCCAACCGAGCACGACGTGCTTTGATCTTAGCAAATCTTTCAGCAGACTCGCGAATAGCTTGCATACGCTCATCATATGTAGAATTTTTAGTAATAACAATATTTGACATTCTTAGCTCCTCAGCTTTTTTAATTCTAGATCTATTCTACCACAGTTTTTGGCAAATGTACACCATAAAATGCATTTAATTGCATTTTTTTTATGCATACTCTGACCAAAATTCATTCCAAAGCTCTTCAACAAACTCTGCTTTTTGGTAATCGTCCATGTGAGGGATGAGATTAAAACAACCATCACGAAGCAAACTGTCTCCTAGTTCGCCCCAATTATCACAGCCGCGAATTCGCTTTTCTGCTTGTTCAATGAACTGATCTTCGAGATCCATTACGTAATTTGACATTCCCATTTTATTGTACCTCATAACCAAGATTTTCAAGAACCCAATCTTCACCAAGATCAGCAGCGAAAGCCATTACTACACCTTCGCGTGGATGTGTATCCATACGATCGATAAAGCTACGAAGCGAACCCATATGACCTTTGTTGAAACGATACTTAGCTTCGATGACATCGTTACGATCTTCGGCATACATTTCAGCCATATCGTGATCAACACCAACAAACTCAACGTGGCTTTTCCAAAGGGTTTCTTCCAACTTTGTAAGATTCTTTAAAAACATGATTAGGCTCCTCTTTCCTTTTCCATTTTATAGATCTATTATATACTAAAAACGCGCAAATGTAAACAAAAAAGTGCAATATTTTTTTGTTTTAAAACAATGGCTTACGTTTTTTTTTATGATTTGTAAATTTGGAAAAGCTTGTCTTCAAATTGTTCCACCTTCTCAATCCGATTAGGCCAAAGAATATAGTCTTTCTCTGGATTTTTCTTCAGATTATTGAGAAGGGGAACCACGGCATTGTAGAGACGGTCTAATTTTTCTTGAGTAGTATTAGCTTTAACTTCAACATCACCTACAGTTTTCTGTGCATCTTGTACAGCCTGAAGTTCAGTCTCGTCGACTGCAGTAAAACCAAAATCGAATTCATCATCGTATGACATTATCTCTCCTCCAAGCCATGTAATTTACGAATGCTACCCATCCAATAAAAGCAAAGAAGAAGCTGTATATTATACCCTGGCTGATTACATAAGAAAACATAGCAATCATAAGATAATCGTACCAAGTTAACATACAGCTTCCTTATTGAGCAGAGCCAACTTATAAATGCTGGATGCGTTCTCCTTTGTTGTCATCCCTAACAGTAAGGACTATCGGGTCTATTAAGCGACCAACCTATACTATCTATATTGGCGATTCCGGTAGGATTCGAACCCACGACCCACAGCTTAGAAGGCTGTTGCTCTATCCATCTGAGCTACGGAACCAAATAGGGTGAGTCTTTCTTGTGAAGGCGCTCTATAATTTCCTACCAGCGTCTTAATTTTAAAGTCGTTTACTGGCTTAACCGCGTTATGTCGCTCGACTATAGGATTAGCAAAATCGCATCAACTGAGAGAGGAGCGAGACAGGAGCGACTTTGCTAAACTTTACCATAACCACTCAACTTCGATACCGAACTCTGGTTCTTCATCTTGTTCTTGAGTAACATGGTTGAATCCACTATTGTAATACGTGTTTATGTTAATAATATTTTTACCAGCATCTTTGTATTCTTTTCGATACATATCAAAGCGTTCTTTTAATGCTGGTTCGTTGTTGGCAAAATCTTTAATGTTAACAGGATGAGTAGTAAACATCGAACCATTTATTTCAACAGTTTCAGACATTATGCTGCATCCTCACACCATGCCTTTTCTACTTCCATAGCTGGATCTGGATCATACTCATAGTTAGAATTGAATCTTTCATAAGCTACATTCAAATCGTCCATAGTGCAACAAAGACTTAGCAAATACCGAGCATTGCCTTTTGATGTCAAGTTAGCAATATAGTCAAACAGACCATAGTACTCCATCTGGTACTCGTACTGCTCAACAGTAGTAATACCCTGCTCTGCCCAGTGTGCAGGATCGGTGACAGTCATGCCATAGTAAGAACCAGGATTTTCATCCATCCACTTCTTACCTTCAGCATTCTTTGCCTCGATATGATTTTGTAGCGCGATTTGATCTTTAGTAAACATAATGAAACTCCTCTTTTCCATTTGATAGATCTATTATACTACAGTTTATCGCAAAAGTAAACCCCTAAAATGCATTTTTTTAAATTATTTTTGAAAAGAAATGCTATAGGTTTTTCCCTGATATGTAAACGTAACCACGCTGTGAGAGTAGATACTTCTTTCTACCTCGTTATACCGTGTTTCAAACTTACATACTAGTTTTGATCCACCAGTCGACTTACTATTATTATGTGCTAGCATACCACCTAATAGAGCACCAACAGCACCACCGTTATCGAGATTTTTAGTCACGTTATTACCGATTGCGCCACCTATGATAGCACCCATTAATGCGTCACCAGTCTTATCACCAGACGTTGATCGTTCTTGACAAACTTCTACCTGATAAGGTGATTTATTGATGACACGCTTTGTTACATCGGTTACTGTTTCAGCATTAGTAGGGCTTGCCGTCACCATCAACGCCGCTGACAACAATAGGGGGACATTCACAAACTTTGACATTATTTAACTCCTCAATCCTTTTATATGAGTTTTGCAATTGCTCTTGAAGAGTACGAACGTTTTCTCTTAAGAGCTGGTTTTCTGTTTCTAAACTGATATTGTCTTCCATTTTTCGTATAGTTCCTCCTGCACTTTATATGCTTCTGTTTCCCATGGTAGTTTCATGTATTGGTCGACAGTTGTAAACATACAAATCCACTCTTCGCCTTTCCATTTTTTTATAAACCCATTATCTACAAGTTCTTTACGGACATGCTGTTTAACATGTACCATCTCATGGAATATTGCTGTTACGAAGTCTGCATAATCTATACCGCTTTGTATCTCTATTTCAAAAGTTCTATTATCAACACAAAGGCAGTAACCATCAACCTTATCTTCAATTTGCTTGATACTAAGACTAATATCAAGTGTTCGAATACGTGGCATTAATTTATTAATAGAAAAGTTTATAGCTTTCTCAGCCACTTTACGTTCTACTAATGTTCCACCATCTATTTCGATTATATTCATGGCCACTCCAATTTATAGATCTATTATACTATATTTATGAAGCAATGTACACCATTTAATTCACTTTTCCTAATTTTTGTTTTCTTTCATCCATTTCATCAAATTCTGAGAAAGTAGATTCATTTCTTGCTTTATTCTTATACGGAATAATTTTCGTGTTAGAAGGAAGCTTGAATTTAATATCGTCATGAAAATGATGTAATACAAATTCACAGCGACCATCACTAAAATCTTTAAAAATGTTGTGCCAAAGAGGTCTCCAATTATTTGTCAACCTATTATTGTTCATGTTTCCTCTGTCAGAATTAATATAAAGATCAGTGCAGCTTCTTAAATTAAAATCAAAAATAGAATCAAATCCATAGAGATGAACTACATCTGCTTTTAATTTCTGTGCAGCAAAATACACAGCCATATGGCCACAATTTAAATCAGTGTAATTAGAAGCGTACTTTGGAAGATGCGTATAGAACATTTTAATTTGATGAGTTCTTTCCATAAAGAATCCAGGATTCTTTTCCATGTAAATTTTTGGACGAGCTCCTAAGATCCATTCACCAGGTACATCGATTTCTCCCTTATGAATAGTTTTCATCATCTTAAAGTCTACCATACAGGTGGCATACACGTCTGGTATACTAAAAGGCGGAAGATTACATGTAAGTTTCAATCCTTTACGTGGTTCTTTATGATATAGAGATGCAGAATCTCCGTTTCCAATAACGTGTACAACCTTAGCCATACATTAACTCCTTAGCTTTAATTTTTTCTTTAATCTTGGCATTGCCTTTTTTGCCAGTCCAGTGGACAATCTTTTTCTTTGAACTATCTTGACCATCAACTTCAAACTGAAGTCTTAACCAATTGTACTCATTCGGCAAATCATTGATATATGCCATGCGAGTAATAGGATTAAGCATAGCATGTAAAACTTCTTGATCTCCAACCTGAGCATTTTCTTTTACAGCGTTCTTCCAGTTAGTAAGAATTTCTGGCTTACCAATAAATCCTACTACACCAGAATTATGCCAGACTTCTCCTCTTCTTTTTGACCAAGGCTTATCTTCTACCATATTTAATTTATTAGGTTCGAAATGTCTAAACATAAATTCTAAATTACCTAGGATCTCGCAGTCGGTATCAATCCAACATGTAGATCTACTAGGGGAAGCACACATTGCTGCTGGCTTAAGAAACCAACCCGAAACACTCATGCTTTTTTCTTTTGACATATCCATAGTACCAAAGATTGGAAACTTTTTAGAAATTTTCTCAAGAAAACCTTCACTCATTCCAAAATCAGCAATCGCTAATGAAAGAGAATTATGTTTATAATAATTTTCTAAAAACCACGGAAGCTGCCATTCAGTATTAGCATCACACCCGGTAAGAATCATTTTTTCTTGTAACTTAGGCATCTATAATCCTATACGTCTCATTATAGTTGTGCTTAGCTTGTATACCAGCTTCTTTTTGAATTGTAGAAAAGTTATCAGCTGCTATACAAACCCAAGGATAATATTCTTCTAAGAATGGAAAGTTATCTATATTCAAAAATATATCAGTTGGACCGCCGTGCGTTTTGGCTTTGGCAATAAGTTGTTTAGCACCTTCAGGATTTACCATATATCCGTGAGCACCTCCAAAGTATTTTTTCTGAACAAGGCCATCAACTCCTAGTTGTATAGGAGTGTTAAACTTACCATAAGAAGGTTTAGAGAATGTCATACACCCTTTAAAATTTTGATTAACAGGAACTTCACCTGTTAAGATTGCATCATGCTCAAAGATAACAATTGTCTCATTATCTTTTACAGACTTTTCCCATAATGCATGATGAGATAAGAAAGCTGCCATGCAGTTATCTGGTCGAGAATATCTTTCATGGAAAAAAGATGGCTGAATACCTTTTGTATGCAAAAGCAAATGTGGATTATCTTTAGGTGTTGTGGCCCAATGGTGTTCTACATGTAATCCATGTTTCTCTGCAGATTTCATACACCTGAATGCTGCTTCCATAGATCTTTCATTATCTTCAATTGTAATTACAAATGCTTTCATTGTGTTGTTAGGGATGGCAATCCCTGAACCTCCGTAAAATATGTTTTTGTTACACCAAGATTAGGAACTAATTGCCTACACATAATAGCATCATTTGGCCAGACACCGTGTTTTTTAACAAGTTCAAGCATTTTCTTAGCTCCAGCTGGTTTAATTATATATGCTGAATTTCCAGCAATACCTTGAGGAATATTGAATTCATCGATAGTCGGTGCAGGTTGCAACCAAGCTGCAGTATTTCTTACTTTGTCATGAAATTCGTGTGCTTTACGTGTAGCTGAAGCAGGACTATTAATACCTACAATATCAAAATTTCCTACTAGTATTGCTTCATAATCTAATTTTCTAACAAATTTAGCATCATGCTCCATAATAAGAAATGGTTTATCTTCTTTAGCACAGTTATTCCAAAGCAGCCAGTGGCTCATTGCACATGCAATTCTTTTGTTAGGATCTGCTGTAGGATATGCTTTCTTTAATAAACCTGTGGCGATGTCAAGTTTTTCTCCTTCCCAAGGATAATTCCATTTAAGACCATTGCCAAACAAAACAGTGCTCGCCATTTCAGGTGTTACTGCATCAAATTTTTCGATATTAAATGAGTTCTTTACTTTCTTCGAAGAGACCATACATACTTCAGCTCCGGTCTCAGAGACTTTATTTCCTTTAACAGTAATAATATATGCATTCATCTTTTTAACTCATTCCTATGTGGAAACTCATCCATTTTTGCATCAACACCTAAAAAATCAAGTAGCTTTTGAGGTTTATCAACACCATCTACAATATTTAAAATCAATAATGATTCCGGCCTGTTCTTAAAATATTCTTTTACTTTTCTTTCGTGTTCATCAAATACTCTATCATATACTTCATACACAAAAAACGGTTCTTTGTAGACATCAATTCGAATATTTACCTGCCTCGTCGACTGGTTCCAATTTCTTTTTCTTTCAAGATAAGTTGACATAGACTTGAGCCACTTTTCTTTATCTCTTGTTGTAAGAATAAACTTAGAGTTAGGAAACTGTGCATCGAGTTTTTTATACTTTGGTATGACAGGAATATCGGATGCACCATCATTATTAAATGACATCATCTCATCATCTGTAGGATAATGTATGTGATTATATCCTATCTGATTAAGAAGATAAGTAAGTGTAGTTGTTCCTGTTCTTGATAATCCTAATCCCCAAATTTTAGATTTCATAGTTCCATTCCTCACGAGGTAAATTTACAACACGTAATAACTGTTCACCTGTCATTGCATCTGCACCAGGAAATTGGCAATGCACAAAGCATGTATCTTCAGTGCGGTGATCTAAAATTCTTTTCTTAGGATTATTCTTATCACTTGTGCCATGAACATAACTATTCCATTTAAGATCCATAAACTGTACATTCATATTTGTAACAAACATCATAGCATGTAGATATGGCTGGTCACATGTGTAGAATGAGTTTAGTGGTTTACTTCTAATTAAGTTCACGTAGTCTTGGAATTTTACCCAATTATTTCGAGCGTGTTCTGCAGCAGTTTGATTATATAAAACTACTCCGGTGTTATATATTTTGACTAAGCCTTCCTCTGTTCGTGGCACGTCAGTATTGTATGCTTCTTTGATAGTCTTAGCCCATAGCTCATCTTGCTGTGTAGTAATTCTACCGAGAGTTATCTGCCTTTGCTTAGGTTGAAATGGTTCTTCACAAATACCAATTTCACCTGTAAACTCTTCGAAGATATTATTTTGAATCCCATCCACTGCAAAAATATCTGTATCACAGAATAGAATATTATCATAGTCTCTATATTTTTTATTCCATAGAGGTTTGAAAGCTCCATAGTGTGGACTATAGCTTCCAAAATCTAGACCTTGCTTTTTAATCCATTGAGGGTTTTCTTCAAACACATAGTCAGCACCGACATAATCGGCATATTTTTTCATATTCTCTACGCCGGCTTTGCAAGATGGCCTGACATTTCCATCCCAATATTGGTAGATAATATTGGTCATATGATACCTCTTTTCACAAGCTCTCTATAATTTTCAATCTTAGGTCTTTTCGGTCCACCTACTGCAGACTTTGGTCGAATATGAATGATGTTAGCATCTTTCACACCATCATCAAAGCTGCTGTGATTCCATTGCTGCCTGTCCATGTATGTGTACTCATCAACAGGAAGTTGTTCTAACACTGCAAGACGGTGCATAATGCCTTCATCTTCAAAGTTATTACTAAACTGAACAACCTCATGGTCCTGCAGATGCCTACGCAATCTTTGTCTTATTTCTCGTGGAAGCTTGTAAATAGATCCACCCCAATACGGATACTTCGGATCTCCTAGCATTGGAAATCTTTGATGTAATTTTTCTACTAGAGTTTTTTGAATGCCGTGGTGTCTTCCCATTCCTTTCTCATATGTAAAAATATTTTTTGTCATGCCTTTACGAGTAAACATATCAATATCCATCATCACCACATAATCATACTCATCAAACTGCTCATTAAGCATATGAATCTTTTGGCATGGTGCTGACAGTCCAGGTTTAAACACGTCACCCTGTAACAATCTATGTTCAGCACCACAAAATTCTGCGTATGCCATTATATTTTGCATTGATAATAATTCTAGTTCTCCAAGAGAACCTGTCCAGTGTTGTAAGATTATATTTTTCATTCTAAATCCAGTAAAAATCTATCTAAAACATTCTTGTCATGATTAACAAATCCGTGGTGGTTTCTATGGATACCACCGTAAGGCTGGCTTAAGACTTGGTACCATCCGAATTCTGCAGCATGCAATTTCTTTTCTTTGTATAATTTATAAACCATTTCAGTGTCAAATCTATCAGCAGAATGTATAATCATTTGATCTAGCATATACACACTGTGCTTTGATCCTTTCTCCATAGGAGAATGATATAGCTTATCAAACATGTTTTGACGCGTTACAGAAAAGCCGTGTACATTTTTGTTCTTAAATGAATCTTCAAGGTATGGAGAAAAATCTGCATTCTTATGGATGAATCCGTCAAACCTAGCCCTTACTACAACATCATAGTTATCTTTAATATTAGCATTATCAAACAACCAGGCATGAATCAAGTGTTGTTTAGCATGCTGCTTAGTCCATTGAACTTTTTTGTTATCTAAACCTTTTGCCCAGTTTACTCTTTCAGTAAAATGAGGAGAGACATGTGCATCAACAGGTACACCGAGGTACGGATGATAGTGTGGATCTGGTTCGTCATAATACCATGTATGAACAGCATTCTCAATCTCATCAAGCTCATCCTTAAAAGATTTCCAAGTGGCATAATAAAAATCAGCACCAGGAAAAAACCTTTGCTGTCTTTTATTAAACTTATTTAAGTCACCGAGTGGATGACTTGTCTTACATACACCTGATACTAATACTGCTACTTTCATGTCATCACCTTAAAGAAATGGTCTACATGATATGTATCATACAATTTATAACCTAAATTGTTAAGCCATTCTAAGCATTCTTCTTTGTTAGGACATAGGCCATTAAACTCTATTTGTAGTATAGGATACTCGTTATCAATAATAGTATTACGCATTCCTTCTAAGACAGGAAGAACATATCCTTCAGTATCCATCTTAATAAAATCGATTTCTTTGAATTGATAGCTGTCGAGTGTTTTTGATTCAACTGAAATTTTATTTTGCTGGTTAAACCTCAGTACAGATCTATTCAATGTTTCTTTATTCGAAACATCTTGTACAGAAGATGCACCTGAATTTCCGTCTGCCATTACCATGTCGACAGTACCTGTTCTATCTGATAATGCTACAGGATAAAACTCTACATTTTCTAAGTGCCCTACATTTTTCTTACATATTTTCATATGCATAGGTTCAAAGGCATACACTTTCTCAAAGTGGTATGCATATCTTGCTACAGTTGTTCCTATATGAGCACCAATATCAACGCATCTTCTTTTGCTTTGAAGGTGATCCTTTATCTTACTATAATCAGGCTCAGTCATAGTAAAGAGCTCGCCTTTTCTTTTAAAGCGAGTATAGAAGGTTTCACCTATCGGCAACTCCCAATCGATTGGTAGACTCCAACTCATTTTAACACCTATAATGATTCACAAAATAATCGAGATCCTCTGGAGTTCCTAGTCCCCACATCTCGGATGCTTCATAGTTACGAACAACCAATCCATCTTCAATTGCTTGATTATAAACTGGACATACATAGAACTCGTTGTTAACACGAATATTCTTTTCAATCATTTTTTCTGCAGACCTAACAAAATCAGATCCACATTTCCAATAATAAAAACCTACAGTAGCATTATCAGAAATAGGATTCTTTTCTGCTACTTCAGTTACTACGCCTTGTTCATTTACTTTTGCAAATGACCACTTAGGATGTGTAGCTTTGAATGTAACAATGCCTCCATCAGCATTTGTTTCTTGCATGTTGTACATAAAATCTACTGGATTCCATTGAACATACTGGTCACTGTTAGCAAAGAATAGAGGGTCGTCATTGTCGATAAAATCTTTTGCCAGTAGAGCGGTGCAGGCTGCTCCTTCTGTTATACCATCTACTTCAATTACATTGCAGCTAGGAGCAATGAGATTAAGCATGGTATCGAGATTATATTTTTCTCTGTGTTCTTTTTGTACTACGAAATGATAGTTAGCTTCAAGTCCTAGGTTATCGACTACCACTTGAATCATAGGTTTATCATGTACTTGAATAAGAGGCTTGGGAAATGTATAACCTGCTTGCTGAAAACGAGTACCTGCTCCTGCCATAGGAATCAGCACATTCAGTTTATCATTCTTCCATTTGTTTTGCATTTGTTCACCTTTTAGATTAGAAAATATTTTTTGACGAGTGACATCATATGGATTATCTACCCTTACATAATTAGCTCTAGATCTTTCAGCTGCAAGTAATCCTGGCGGAGAATCTTCAACGATTAACGTATCTTCTGGAAGTTTTTTCATAATAGACATAGCTTTCCAGTACATTTCAGGATGAGGTTTAGAGTTACCTACATCCTCATTTGAAACGATTACGCTACAGTGCTCAATAAGCTGTGTTTTACCTAACGCTGTGAGAACAGTTCTTCGAATAGAGTTAGAGCATACTCCAATCTCGTATCCCTGTTCTTCTAGTTCAATAAAAAGATTCTTTATTTCTTTGATTGGTTTTAGATTTGAAATAAGCTTTATAGTTTCATTCTGCTTCTCTTCGTATATTCTATCGTGTTCTGAAACAGGTAAGCTTTTTCTTTCGGTAAGAATTTGTAACTTTTCTCTGGTTTTTCTTCCATCGTAAATATTTAGATGTTCTTCTTCAGTGATAGCATATTCACCAAGCGCAGCATTTAACGCATCAAAGTGTATTTTCTTTGCGTCGATTAAAACACCATCTAAATCAAATAATACTAGCTTAATCATACTTTTCTATATTGTCAGAACATACTCCAGAATAACCCAACACTAATGGATGTACATTTGGTCCTTGATCTTTTACTACAAGAATTGCGTTGCACCCTGCAATGTCATCAATAGGCATACCAGGATATGCCCATATGTAACCATTGCTTGTTATAGTGTATCTATCCTCTTCATGCCAGAAGTATCTTAGCCGGGTCGCAGAAAGGCGAGCAAGGGCTTGCATATTTTTACAGTGTATCCACCAAGGGCCGTGTAATAGGAAGTCGAGTGAGAGAGCTTGAGAAGGATCGTCATGGCCTAACCAAAATCCATTGTCCCACCACACATCGATCTCTACGTCATATCCAAGAAGAGCTGCATCTTGGATATATCCTATAGTGTTTTCTTTTCTTTCATTACGTCCGGAAATGTTTCCCCTGTGAGATATACGAATCAAGTCACTAGCTCCATCAACTGTTCTACGTTTTCACCTTGATTAGGAAGCTTATCTTTCAAGAAGAAGTGTACAAAGTTTGCTTCTTTTATCTTATTATTGTCAATGGCAGTGTACAATGCATTCCATTTCCAATCTAAAAGCTGCAGCTTCATTCTTTCTTTTCTAATCCAATAATTAAGAAGAGTTTGATCTGTTGACCATTTCCATGCACCCATTCCATCTACAAATGCTTTGAATTCTGGACGTCTAATAAACTGGTTAGGTGTTTCACCGTTCAAATATTTTGCTAGGGACTTATTCATTACCATCAATCCCATATTCATGAATGGAAACCCTGTTTCTTTATCTGGAGCAGGATGCCAGTCTAGTCTCAAGCTACCATATTGCATGCGTGAATAGTTTAGAATCTTCTGTTTGTACCAAGGGAGAATTGGCATAGAACTTTCTACTACTCCAGCAAAATCAACATTCGAATCTACATCATCAAATATATTAGGAGCGCCTGGTCTAATCCAAATGTCAGCATCGACTACTGCAATTTGGTCATAGCTTGGCCAATACGAAAAAGCGTTTTCCTTCTCGTAAATAGGAAGGAAACCGCCATGTTTTTCGTAAGATTCTTTACTACGATTTGTACTAAACACATCAGGCTTGATGCGAAGGATTGGCATCTTCTGCACTTCATGATCAATGCCATGTTGTTTACAGTATTCTTCTACTGATTTTACACAATGGTCATAGAGATGTGATCGTTTACCAGTGTAAACTTGATAGATAAGTCGTTTCATAATAACCCTTAATAACGAAGTAGATAATCCCAGTCGCCTTCAATTCTTATGCAGACCCAATCTCGCTTCATAGTTCTAAATTCATATTTAAATTCTTGTTCAGATATAGCGACATAACAATCCGCTCTACCATTATATGTATCAATCTCTTCAACTACTGGTGCACCGTTTACAACGGTGACCATGACTAACATCCACTTAACCATTATTTCTTAGGTGTTGGTTTTTTACCCTTCACGGCATCCGCGCCAAAGAAAGCTGCAACCAATACAGAAATAGAAACAAAATAAGTTGGTGCAATATCACTAATAAGTTGCGCCGCTTTATCTTGTCCCATGATAGTTGTAATTAAAATAATTGCTGGATAAAGTAACATTCCAAACAATGCAAACCAAGTCATTTTTCTCATAGCATCACGTTGTGCATCAGCATCTTCTAGTTCTTTACGTTTAAACTCGAGATGCATCTCAAGTTCTTCAGCGGATATATGCCCATCACCATTGGTGTCAGCATCATCCAAACCCTCGATCGTTTTCTTGTCCGCCATTTTCGTACTCCGTAACAATAGCTTCGGCAATTTGATATGCCTCTTGATAACCATTACGAAGTGAATTGGACTTATGCCCATGTTCAATAAACCACTTGAGGGTATTTATATCAGAACCAGTTTTTTCTAATTTAAAATCATCAGTAACTTCTTCAAATCTAGTTCTTAGATTTAATACTTCGACAATTGACATGCTTCCTCCAGCTTTACGAATAAGTATTCTTCAAGATCATCTTCATTTGCTTGGTAGCGAATACCGATACCACCAGCTTCATTCCATCGTCTGATATTTTCTGGTTTATCATCGATAAGAATATTTGGTCTACGAGTCAGTGGACTTGTAGCATATTTATGTTTGTTACTAGTAAAGATTATGTTCTCAACTAATGGTGGAAGAATGTCCCATCGATTTAGCCATTGTCTTTTCCAATATGCTGAGTTATGATTATCACCGCGTAGTGGAGATGAACAGATACCCCATTCGGTTTCTTCTCTAGCGGCTACTGACTTGACACGTTTTACAAGTTCGTAAGTTGTTGGAAATATATCTAAGTTGTAGAAGAAGTCAGTATTAGCGAGTTCTCTAAACTTAATCTCACGATCTTGTATAGACTTCCAATGGCTTACACCATATCGTCGAGCAAGACCATTAAAGAAATCAGCAATCACACCATCCATATCAAGATAAATTGTCATTATGCTACCTCCATCATTTCTTGCTGAATTTGATCATATGCTTTTACAGCATACAGAAACAACTGAGCTTGACGCTTTATCGATGGATAACGTACTGCAGCTTTTTCTACAAACTCTTGACGGGGAATATTGTAATATTCACAAGCAAATTCTTGTGCTTCTAAGATTTCAACTTCTATTCTCATAATAAATTTCTCCTCTTTTTTTATTATAGATCTATTATACCACAGAAAAAGAAGATTGTAAACTAAAAAATGCACTTAAGAAAAAAATAATTTACGCCTATCATATTCTCGTTTTGTATCAATAAGAAGTTTAGTGTAGTTATCTCTATGTTCTTTAAAAACAAGAGGCTCATTATCATCTACATCCATAATGATAACAGTGTTTGTGATAGGTTTGCCAGTGCGTTCTTCCCACATCACAGCATAACCAGACATCTGTGCAAAATAATTAGAGATATTCTCTTTTTTCTTAACACGCTTTGATGTCTTAAAATCTATAATAGATGGAACACCATCGAACTCAGCCACACAATCAACGCGACCAGCGAGTCCAAGATGAGCAGAATAAAGAGGAACCTCAAGACCAAATATTTTTCCAAGTCTTTCATCAAGGATCGGACGAACGTTTTCGAGAGATTGTCTAATGTGCGGTAAGAAATCTGTAGTATCTTCATTAAGTAAATACCTTTCTATGATAGAGTGTACTAAGGTGCCACGGCCAGATGCACGCGTACCAACGCGGTTTGCTTCTTCCTCCCCTACTCGTTTCCTCCACTTTGCAATAGCTTCTTCGCTTAGAATACTTAAGACTGTTGTAATACTAGGATAACGAGCACCGTCAGGAGTAACATAAGTCCTACCTGTTGGCTGTGTATCTGCATCCAAGTCATCATATCCAAGATCAACTTTTTCATGTATAAACCTCATGTTTTAATTGTGTTCCCTCTACCTGAGCCTTTTTTGATTCTACCTAAATGCTCTTTCCAGCCATCATCTGTTTTTGAGTTTGCATGAGTTGTAACTCCAGAAGTAGAAAAATTCGGAGGTGTAATAACTCTTATAACATTATCTTGTGCATCAAGAGTATTCTGCAGTTCATTATAACTACAAGTAATATTCCATTCAGCCTGTGTTTTTAAATCCTTTAGAGTGTACAGTGGCATTTCTAATTTCTTCCCTTACTTCGCGAACACGATTTTCCATCCAACTAATAGCTGTATTTATGTGGCCAGTATCATGTGGTTGAAGCTTTGTTTTAGCATATTCAATTTCGCGATATAAAAAATCTAGTCTATCTAAATTATCCATCAGCAGTCTCCATATAAAACCATTCTGGTACAGGACGTTTTGTCCATTTCATTGCAAATCTATCTTGCTTTGTTTTGTAGAAAGCACGATAAGAACGTACAGGGTCACCCCAGAAGAAACATTCAGGATTAGATTTCATTGCAAGTGCAAATGGAGTCATAGGACCTTTAGGAATATTTCTTGGTGCAGAGTACAATGCTGCAGCTAGATCACGTGCAGTCTTATGTAACTTTCCGTAACGATATGTATACTCGTCGCATAGACCGATGAAGTGGTCGTAATGCCACCGGTAGTTAGAGTCTGATTCCATGGACCACTGAGTACAAGGGTGGCCGACATGGACTGCTTTGTAATAAAGCAATTCTGCTTCGAGGTCATCAGCACCTTCGTACAAATCCCAGTACTTGACCATTGTTTTGCCAGATTTTGACGGGCGGCGACAAAGCTGACCGTCAAGAACGCGATGAGCAGTAGAAAGCATTTGCGCAGATTCTACTACCATCTTAGGTACGTGTTTGTCACACTGCATTTGTGCAGCAATAACAGGATCATTATGTAATACAAATATGTTCATAGCTCTATTATACCAAATTTCAGCCTTGAAGTAAACCAGGAAATGCTTTCTCTACAACATTTTTACTAATGCCTTTTGGCATTTTCTTATTGACCATTGCGACAATAAGTTCTGCATCACGAGGATGTACTGACTCAAGCATAGCAAAGAAAACTCTTTCACGTTTAAAAGCAGGAAGGCTTTCGCTTTCCTGAAGACCTTTAACAAAATACTTAAATTTTTTGTGTTCTCTTAAAAGATTTGCTGGACAGTTGTGTGGTTCGCATGCAGTGTATGGAGGTTCACCTTCTGGTAAATTCCATTGAATAGTACTATCAATAGTACCTCTTAAAACATCTTTCAATGCCATTGAAGAATTTTTCTGAAGTACTGAAATTTTTTCTTCATTTGTTTTTTTAGAAGCAGCTTCTTCTAAAATTTCAAAGATTAGTTTTGTTGCCATTATAGAAATTCCTCTACAGATTCAATTAACAATTTCATATTCTTATTTACCATGTACGGAAACACCTTACCTTTATTATGCCAAGGATCCTGAGCATTAAATTCTGTAATGATTGATTCTTTAATAGCCACAGGTGTTTTGCTTAGATCGATAAGTGTTTCATTACGCTGGTAATTACGATACCAAGAAGCAGCATATAGTAACTCGCCATCAGCAAGATCTTCTACGATAGCTTGTTTCTTTTTCTTAGACAAAGGTGTTTGGCGTTCGCCATTTACAAATGTATCATCGTGAGAAAGAACATTTGGTACACCGTCGCCGGAATCGCCTGATAATATTTTTTCGATAAGGTTAACCTTAGGGTTGTTATCTACTATAGCTTTCTTAAGAAGTGGAGAAAACTGTTTAACATTATCATATTGCTGCAGCTGTTTAAAGTCGCCGTCAGAAGATACGATCATTACTTCTTCGTACTGACCGAATTCTTGAGTGTTTGCTACAATAGTAGCAATAATATCGTCAGCCTCGCAGCTTTCCAGATGCAGAACTTTGTAAGGAAAGTTTTCTGCAATTTCTTGTCTTACTTTATTCATGATAGTAAAAGCTTTATTCCAGTCGAAATCTGATTCATCACGACCTTTACGGCGATTAGCTTTGTATTGAGGAAAATAAGACTTGCGCCAATTGTTTGGACCGTCACAGCACAAGATCATTTGGCCATACTCTTGGCGGAATTTTTTATTGTACATACGAAGAGAGTTGAGAATCATATGACGAAGCATACTTTCGTCATTTACTTTATTGACTGCAATTGTAGCTACAGCAATACCACTATAGTCGACTAGAATCATAATAGCTCCTGCTTTGATTATAGAACTATTATACCACTATTTCTCAGAAATGTACACCATTATTTTGCATCTTGTTTAGGTAAATGCCTAGAGTGTATCTTACATCCTATGAACTCGTTATAATAATCATCACGTAATAAAACATCGTGGTCAAATTGTAGCTTAGCTTCGTAATAAGACATCTCACCTTTTGTCTTACACAATATTAAGATCTCTCTTTTGTAACTGCTTTCCCCTCGCTGTTCAACGAGTAATTGAAGTTCTTTATTAGATCCATAATATTCTCTCCAGTCAGATTCGACTCGAGTTCTTTGCCTTCGAGATCTTTTGCTATTTTTTGGTAATATCTTAGGCCGCCAGAAGTTCTTTTTACCGATATACTTTTTGTTTGTATCCAGTTCTGTGATAACGTACACAAATCCTTGGTACTCATCTGGGGTTTCATTGTAAGGTTGTTCATTAAATAACCACATGCAATTATATATTACTCGTGTTCACCGCCTACACCGCGGCTGTTGATAATATTATCACGAGGATTAAAGAATACAGGATTAGTTCTTGCAGTTTCAAATGTACCAACTGTAATCACAATGGCAGCCAACACAATAGCATGAGCTACAGCACTGACACCAAATGCTACAACACTGCCAAGATAAAATGCAAATACAATACACCACATCCATGCTAGTAGCTGCAGTACCATATGACGTGTATTGAGATCTGGAATATGTTTTAATGGATTTACTTGAGAGTTCATAACACCATTCCAAGAGTCATAGATAAATTCTTTCATGTTTGTCACCTTTTCAAAGTTTGTTTTAATTGGATAATGCGCATCTACATTATCTTTAAATTCAATTGCATCATACATATCATAAAATGATTTTGCTATTCTATGATCACGAAAATATGCTGTCACTTTATACATCTTCATCATCCAATACTGCTTCTGTTCTTCTGCCACATACAGGACAGAACTCTACTTCTACATCTGAGAATACAATAGATTCATTATCACACTCTTCACATTCAACTTTCCATTGCTTCATGAACCGATTCTTTCTAAGATCTGTAGTTTTCTTTCATCGGTAGCTCTGAGCCACTCTGCAATTTCTTTTGCAGAGCGCTCACAACCAAGACAGAATCCATCAACTACTGTACAGACTTGTATACATGGTGAAGGTACTTTAGAAGTCAATTTCACATGCTCCACCAGCACATGCTGCTGCACCCATTGTATCTACATCAGTAAATACTTGTTCCGTAAGATCTTCATTCCAATTTACAGGTTTGAGGTTTTGTTGAATTTTATTCCATTTGTGAAATAGATATGCATCCTTCAAGCAATGCTCAGCTTTCTTCACATTACCTTTCAAGTAATTATTAGCAAAGTTTTCAAATCGTCTTACCCAATCCTGCCTTGCAGAATTCTCTGATGACTCAAGAGAAATATCTAATCCAAAGCCTTGTGCTGTTGAACATGCATCCCATAGATTAGGAAATACTTTCATAGCATCTACTACTAAGCCTGAAGCAAAGATAGCAGATGGTCCGTATTTACGAATCATTTCTTTCTCATCAATCACTGCAGTATTAGGTGCTTGATTGTAGTCTTTATCACCAGACATAGAGAGGAATGAGATACCAGAGAATGAATAGCGATTCTCAAAGACATACTTTTCTACTTCATCCCAATCATCAACGATGATTGTATTTGATACATTATGACGAACACCTTCATCGGCACAAAGTTCTTCATTAGTACCAGCAATTACCCAGTGTTTTTGAGCAGTCTTTACTAATTCCAAATGTTTTACACCAAGCAAATCGTCTTTGTACATTGAACCTTTATTTGGAATAATAGGATAAGAAATAACCACGTCTGTACCACCAGCCGACCATACTGATTCTTCAACCATATATGGATTTGACTTAATGATAGCTTGCGTGATCTCAGATTCTTTATTCATTTGAATGTTGCGAATGTATTTTGGTGAATGCTCAGCATGGATACCAGACGCTGTTTGGAGAAGGACTGAAGCATTACCGCTAGGCTTAACACAAGTAGTCCGAGCGGCAGGATTAATACCAATAATGGCTGCGACAGTTTTGTTAACATCTTTGACAATTTTTGCACCTTTTTCTAAAATCTTTTTATCAAATAGAATCTCTGGATTATTCATCCAGCCAGTGATTGATACACCGAGCAATGCTTCACGATCAAAGATTTCTTTTGTGTTTGGCGAAAGAAATCTAAAGTCAGTATAACCGGCTTGTAGTGTACCTAAGATAGCACCTGCTCTACAAGCTTTATAGAAATCATCTTCTGTCGTGCACATCCCACCATTAATCTCTGTAAGGTTGCAACCTTGCCAGCCAGACTTACCATTAATTTGTGGGAACATTCCAATCTCTACACAAGGATTAGTTGTATGTTCTTTTGATGTTGTAAAGTAAAAACCTGGCTCACCAAACGACTTGACAGATTCCATAATCTTTGCAAACATTTCAGGTGTGGCTTCATCACGAACAATTACTGCAGAGTTATTTGAACGACCACGTTGTGGATTGTCCATAAACCAGTTACCGGTTTTTGCATTCATCATCTCATCATCTTCTGGAGAAAAGAGACAAATAGTTGCAGAACGACGAACACCACCAGAAAGAACTGCATCTGCAGCATGCATACAAATATCGTATACATGAATAGGACGAAGTGATACAGAAGTTTTCGTGTCTATTACTAGATTTTGTAAAATTAATTCAATCTTATCAAGAGAACGACGAAGGCCTTCTGGTCCAGGAGCTTTAAATCCACCTGAGATTTTAGCACCCTTTGGTCTAATATTTGTCAGGTCAAAGAATACTCTACGACCTTCATATTCAGGAAACTTACCACCTCCAACAAAGTATGAAGACATCAATACGTCAAGTGCTGATGCCCATCCCTCAATAGAATCTTCTACGATATAGCCTTTAGCTTGTTTCGTTCTTTGTTGTGCCTGTGGAAGTTTTGCCACATGGTGTTCTTGTACAGAAAAACCTGCACCTGCACCACATAGCAAAATATAAAAATATTCGCCAAAGTATTCTGGCCGATCAGCATAAGATGAAGTACAATTATACATTCTCATCTGATGCTTCATTAATTGATCACCACCAAATTGCAAAGCACGCTGAGCACCAAGCACACGTTGTTCTTTATACGCTGCTCTTGCTTCTTCTAAGTATGGTCTTAGCTTACTTTCACTTGATTCGTAATTCTTTTCGTGCATTTCTAGTACACGGTCTACAGCTTCATCCCATGATTCGTAGCCGCCATTGCCTTCTTCTTTAAACCGCGAATAGCCATCATAAAACTTAGTCTGTGACAAAAACTCACGGGTGTCTACATTAGGTGTAGCCATTGATACCTCGATATATTGATTGGTTTATTTTATAGTACTATTATATATCAAAACGCAGTTCTTGTAAACCGTTTTTTTAATAGTTTATTAGAAAAAGACTTTTCTAATCTTTGAAATATTTGTAAATCATACTCAGCATATCATCGTACCGAGCGATCTCTTCCATTTCTTTTTCAATTGCTTCCATAATATCAGGATGTTCACCTACACCAACTGGATGTGCTAGGTATACTTCAACATTCATTCTATGTTTATCAATGTGGCCTTTAGCATGTGATTCAAAGGCCGCTAAGATGTCATCTTTCAAGTCTTGCATTATCTTTTCCTTGCTTTATCAATTGCTCTAGAACCAAACCAAAATGAAATGATAGCTGCAAAGATTGCCTTTGTATCTTCATCCCATAATAACTGAATTGCTTCAGAAAATTCGGTTCCCTTTTCAAGTGCTTCCATTAAAAGTGTAATTTCAATAGTAGCGAATAGTCCAAAGAACGCATAGGTAATTACTGGTCGTACAGATCTCTGCAATCCAGAGATAAACCCTGTTCCTTTGTTGATACTTATATCATGTTGAATCAAACGATCGTGCTCTTTGTCTGCACCCATCTGTTCGTATACTTTAATTTCGTGGTCATAGCCTTGAGCTCTCAGCTCGGCCATTGTCTTCATCTTCTCGATTTCATGCTTCTTATCTGCCTTGTCCTTAAACGAATCTGTAATAGCAGGTACAGCAGATGAAGCGAAACCAATCAGTGATCCTAATATTGAAAGCATTACGCTATTCCTTTTTCTTTATAATAATCTCTAAATCTTTTAAGTAAAAGAGGAGTACCTTTCTTCTTACGACGATCATGTACTCTATTTGTTTTAAACCGCGGGCCCATGGCAGTGTCTGCAGGATTAGGAATTGCTGATGTGTTTACTGTAGGAGCATCTTCTTTTATTGTCATTTATAAATCTCGTTGACTGTAATAAAGATTTTTTGATTTGTCTTCATATGTACTGCTTCATAGATAGGAATTCCAAACACATCACCAATAGGAATACAATTTTCTTGAATTCTAATTTGATCCTTTGCCCAAACCATTTCATCACATGTTTTAGCGATTAACTTATGTTCTTTTATTCTGTAGACACCTGGTCCGATTGAGCCATCATCAAGTAAAAACCAGTTATTACCTTCAAGCACTACATCAAGACGATCAATGCCTAATTTTTTATTAATAGAATTTAACTGATTATCATCTAAGCCATAATTTTCTTTAATAAGATACAGAGCAGATGCAAAAGAACCAAGCTTACTGCCACCGCCGGGAATATTTGCCACCAACCTCTTAATGTTCGCACATAATCGAATAAAAGGCGTGTACGCTGACCTCTTTTCATCGTTGTCAATCTTGTTGTTTCGCTGTCTTTTGCCTTGTTCATCGATGATTCCAAGTTTATACGCGTCCCACTCTTTCCAGTCTAATACAAGCATTCGAATAAATCTAAACGTATAAGCTAAGTCTGCTGCTCTTTTAACTAATCCCATTATATCTTCCTTAAAAAATCAACAACGTTCTGATCCATCTTAATGCCAGTGTATTCGTCATTCTTAATATAATTTAAGAATAAAAGAATAGGCTTTACCACCGGCCAATGCTTTTCATCTAACCGTAGTTCAAGCATCTTTAACGCAGGTGAAATACCAAATACGTTAAAGATGATGATAATGTGGTTCATTAATAGACGATCTGGAAATTTACCAGTTTCTAAATATCGATTCACCAGTCTTTTGATATACTTAAACCTTTTTATATCTTCCTCAAATTCTTCAATGTCAGAGAAAGTTGGATTATAATAATGTTTAGCAGCATATAAAAAAAATGTGCTTTCAGTTAGGTTTTCTTCAATGATCATAATATATTATATATTATGCTATAGTTTAGTAAGATATGATTCGTCTTCATTTAAGACAACATCACCATCAATAGCTTCTTCAAGTTCTTCAATTAAATCATTTTTCGATTTACGGCGATCTAATTCAATTCCGTGCTGTCGACCTGTGGATTCAAGTTCAAGTTTAGTCATATCATCAAATGATTTATTTGATGGTGGTGCTTCATTGAGCATTTGTGTTGGAGCAGGTTTAACTTGCTCAGTAACACCATGAAAAGCATCAATGTCGCCTTGACTGATACGTTGCGATTTTAACAATTCGCCTGTTCTAGGATCTTCCCAACCGCGTGTTGTTGGTACTGCACCTTTTGGACCTCTAATCGGCATCTTTTACCTCTTCAGTTTCGTTAGTTTGAACTTGATACATTGTAGCGTATGCTGCTCTTAATCCAGACATTTTGTCATATGACTCAGCTTTCATTGCAGCTGGATCTTTCATTGGTGTACCACCTGGAACAACCTTTGTTTCACCTTTTGAATTATCATTTGCACGCATCTTCTTTGCTGGTACATTTGATGTCATCTTTTTAAAATTTTCTTTATCAATCTCTGGCTCATTTAAATGTGCATCAGGACCTTTAGCAATTTCTGCATCAGCTGCTGCCATCATATCTTTAGCGCCTTGGCCTTTGATTTTGTCTGACATCTTTTCAGCTTTATCTGCATTTGGAGAATGATTTTCTTTTTCGAGCAACACCGCTTTAAGAGCAGTACGAATTCTAGATTCTCCTAGTTTTGCTTTTTCTTTTTTCTTTTTAGCAGGAACAGGCTTAGCACCCATTTCTTTATCTTGCTTTTTAATTTCCATATCTTTATAATAGCCTTCCTTCTGGTCGGCAATAGCATTAGCTGTATCTTTTTTCATAGTTACTGGGTGTTTCTTACCAGCAAAATTGAAATGAGATTTACCTGCCTTATGTGCGGCGGCTGCAGCGCCATGAAACGCTGTGCGCTCTGTTGCTGGAATTTCTTCCGGAATTAAAAATTTTTCTTGGACCGATTGTTGAGTGGCCCTATACTCACTAAATGGGTTCTTACCGAACATTCTATTCTCCTAAGTTAAAAATTGAGCCACATACGCTCCGACAGCTGCGATCAGAGCAGCATATACTAGTTTATTTATAAGACACACCGTCCTATGATTATCATCAACTTTCTTTTCAATATCATCTAATTTTGCAGAAAGTTTATTTACTCTCTGATGATTATTCTCTTGATTTTTTGCCATCGCCGCAAGCTTCTCCTCTGCGCGGGCTAATGCGATCATAGCATCAGCTAGCCTGTCGAGTTTTTCCTCGATTCTATCTAGTCTTTGATCTGTGGTATCTGCCATTAATCTAGTACCTTATCTACGTCTATGAATCTTATAATGTTATAGTCTGTGTCATGCTCTACTTCTAATTCTTTACAAGATACTCGAACTGATCCTTTATAGTCTCTTGACATTCCGCCTCTTAAACTACGTTCAATAGTACGTTTTGTTTTTAAGCATTCACCTAAGCTTTCGCGTATAGTAAATTCTTTCAATCCACTAGGTTCTCCGAAAAACATGAGTAATATAAAAAATGTTCCTGTTGCCATCTTAGTGTCCCGAATGATCTGAATTTGCTGACGGTGTTCTCATATTACTATTTGAATGTATTAGATCCATAATGTCATTACGAATCTTTTCGTGTGTAGCTTCAAGTTGCTCAATACGTTTTAACATAAAATCAATCTGCAGTTTCTGCTGCTGATCGAATGGCGCTTGTCCACTTTCAATCTCAATTGTTAACTTCTCAATCTCTTCTGCAACGTGTTCAATCATCATAAATTGTTCTGAGTCAGCAGGCAAACTACCCATCTCACCACGTGGCCACTTGATACGAAACTCTGTATTATGTTCAAGGTCTGACTTCATCATAGTTTGTGATGTTTCAAGATTGTTTAATCTTTCTACGATGCCAAAGTATGCCCATGTCGCAATTGATGCTGCAGCAATTAAACTTATCATATTTCGTAGCGGTAATGCTACTTCAGTATTTTCAGATATTTTCGCCATTTAACAATTCCATCTACGTCTCGCTGCTTTACCTCTTTCGCCAGTCCAGCTACGAGATCTTGCGCAAAATGACTTACGTCTTCCTGCTGCTTTACTACCGGGTTTCAGTTTACTTGGTTTTGTGGTTACAGCTGTTTGTAACTTACTTCCTGGGTTCGCTCTACGAGCCGCGGCTACACCTTTGGCCGTCATACCGGCACCTTTTTCTGTAGCACGGTAATGTCCCTTACCGTCTTTACCTGTTAATTTCTTTTCATAGAATGCTTTGAATTTTTCCATTACTTGAACAATCCTAATTTTCCTACAGCTTTTCCAAGCATTTTACCAACAACTCGGTTCTTTACTCGTTTAGCTACTTTGCCTTTTTTAACTGCGTTAACATCTCCTAGCACTTTGCCGGTTTTGTACGCTGCCCTCCGAATCTTACCAATAGTAAGTTTTTCAGTCACATCTTCTTTTTGTGCACTCTTAATATCAGCTGCAGTAGGTGCACCTTTTGCACCCTTCTTACGCATCTTTTCGCCACGCCTGCGCTTAGCATGAATATTTGCCCATAGACCATTACCTTCTTGAGCTTCACCAGGAGTTTTCTTTTTCATGATCTTAATAGATTTATCAGAACCGTAATCAACATCTCCGCATGAACCTTCTTTCTTATCTGCCATAGCAAGACCAGCCTTACGTTTACGGCCAATATTGTCAAGGCGATCCATCTCTTTGTTCTTGTATTTTCTAGAAGTAGGAGATCCTGCAACACGAGCATATTTTTGAGCAGCCGCATAATTACTTTTAGATGCTGCTTTCTTATATGACTTTACTGTGTCAGGAGAAAGTTCATTCAATCCTTCATCAACTTCTTTACCTTGCGCTTTTGCGCGATAGGTTTTCTTTACATCATGTTTAGTCATACGATCGACAGACTTAATCATCGATGGTTGCTTAATCAATTTACGAAGATGAGTTTTAACTTGACCTGGAGAATTGCCATCCATATACATTGCAGGCAGGCCTTCAACCTCTACTTTAAAAGTCATATCTTCGTAAAAAGATTTAAACGATTTCATTACTTATCTCCGCGCATTTTTTTAATTGTTCTAGATTTAGCAAGCTTCATACCTTTTTCACGCTTTGACATTGTCTTAAGGTCTTTTGAATGATCGCCTTTTCTCATGATAGTTGCAACTGCAGAGTTTGTAGCTTTGTCTTTGCTTTTTTGAGCCTTATCATGATAGCTATTCATAGTCTTTTGATCTAGCTCATTTACAGTGTTTTCAATATCTAGAGTTTTAGGATAACCTTTTTGCCCAGGCTTTTTCTTTGGCTTACCTGCTGCACGACGTGCACGAATGTTATCCCATAAACCTTCTTTCTTTGGCTTATCACCCATATCACCACCAGCAGTTTTAGCTGCAGCTCTAGCTAGGCTTTTAGCACGATTCTTAATTACATTTCCAAACTGATCTTTAGTTGGAGTTGTAGATATTTTCTTTGCGTTATCAAACGGCGGTTCTGTTTCTTTAGCTTCTACAGCACGTGCAATGCCTTTACGGCGATTGACAAACTTATTAACTGCCTTATCCATCTTACCATCACCGCGCTGAGCTCTAGCCATTCTATCTGCCTGTTTGCTCATATCATCTGCAGCTTTTTTAATGTAACTCTTTTTAGTATCTTTAGAGATCTCATCAACC
>Ga0181421_1000004_pt1 | contig 62057 bp, 91 predicted proteins | sample 44SPOviralmetaG_FD_130146 | JGI IMG/M metagenome (GOLD analysis project Ga0181421, IMG submission 130146) | Marine viral communities from the oligotrophic San Pedro Time Series (SPOT) site, San Pedro Channel, CA, USA - 44 SPOT_SRF_2013-06-19 | ecosystem: Environmental > Aquatic > Marine > Strait...
AAAAAAAAACAACAAGTTTAAACGTAAAAGCTTATTAACCTATATTTAGTTTTAAAAACGGTGTTTTAACTATACGGGATGGCGTCTCAACAAACATGTCATTCAATATTTTTTCAGAAAAATATATACGCCCTACACCCTTCAATCCTCAAAGTTCAAGAGCACATATGTCATATGAGATGATAATTTCTGAAAATAAAAAATCTAATTTTGGTGGTAAGGAAAAGCTAAGAGTTTTTGACTTAGCAGGCGCGGAGAATCCTATGGCCATAATGTTTAGAACTTTTGGATTTAATGCATTTGCAGGTATACATGAAACTAGATGGAAAGATATGGGTACACCACCTACTATAAAAGGATCTCCATCTAAGTCTGTAGATGTTTTTTTTAACAAAACTACATCAGTTAAAACCAGTAATGATGATCTATCAACATTAGCAAAAACATTTATATTTCATTTTCTATTTCAGAGTAGTCAGAGTGTCTCTGAATTACCAAAATTTAGACCAGGATATTATGACATAAAAGTTGCGCAAAATAGTACAAAAGGGACTAAACGCGAAAAAATTGTAATCAAACCAGATATTCACCATGAACTTCTAATGCATTACAGAGGTAAAACAATCGCCGATTTATGCAATGGTAGAGAAAGTGGTAATGATTTTAATAAAATTATTCCATTGCATTATGGGGGAATAATTGATCAAATAACTAAAAAACTTAGAAGAATTCTTCCTACAGATGGTACAAATTATACAAACAGAGATAAAAACCCATTGGTCAGTGTTTTCTTGTATGAATCGTTTAAACGAGTTATTGAAGGGTTTTATATAACAAGAAGTTTGTTCTCTCTGAGATATGCATTTACTTCTAGTGGTGCGTCTACGAATGGTGCTCTAGAAGGTTTGAAGAAATTAAACGTAAATAGTAAAACTATTGCACCATTTATAGATAAAGATGAATCAATGCAAATAAATTTTGCAGATCCTACTGTTGGTGCTAAACTTTCATCATTTGGTAGCAATCCAGTTCCATTTGTTCCTATGCCTCAAAATAGAAGTATTACATATAAAACTAGATTTTTAGAAGAAGTTTTGAAGAAAGATGGTTCAGTCCAATACAAGAATCTTATAGTAGGTGTTGTAAATGGAAACCCTGGTGATGATGACGAATTGCGAAAACAACAGCAGGTTGCTATAAATTATCTCAAAACTCTTACACCTACAGGAGGGTCAATTAAAAAATAGACTCTTTGTGATAGTAAGAAAACAATGACCGAGTGTCCCATATGTATTGAAAAATACAATCAATCATCAAGAAAAGAGATCGTGTGTCCTCAATGTGACTATAAGATATGCAGAACATGTACTCAAACCTATCTTCTAGACACACATCAGGATCCCCATTGTATGAATTGCAATAATGTGTGGGGGAGGGAATTTATGGACAAAAACTTTACAAAGAAGTTCATTACCAAAGATCTCAAGAATCACCGCGAGAATACTCTATTTGAGAGGGAGAAGTGTCTCCTTCCAGAGACTCAACCATATGTTGAGAGACAGATCTTGGGAGAGAAGATGACAGAAGAAATTTGTGAGAAAGAAAGAGAGATTAACAGGCTCCGGATGGAGCTTAGTGATCTCAGAGACACTCACTATAGGATTAGATATGGAAACGTCAATATTGATCCACAAGAGCGTGCGAAGTTTGTAAGGAAGTGTCCAGTTGCTGATTGCAAAGGTTTTCTCAAAGAGAATTGGTGCTGTGATCTGTGCAACAGTAAGATTTGCAAAGAGTGTAACGAGAAGAAAGAGGGTGATAATCACGTTTGTGATCCCAATAATGTTGAAACCGCAAAGCTCCTCAAGAAGGATACAAAACCGTGTCCGTCGTGCGGCACAATGATTTTCAAGATCTCGGGATGTCCTCAGATGTGGTGCACAAGTTGTCATGTTGCATTTGACTGGAACACTATGAGGATTGAGAGGGGTGTTATTCACAACCCTCACTTTTTTGAATTCCGTCGCAACAATAACATCCAAGGGAGGAACCCACAAGACATTCCATGTGGGGGTCGTCCAGAACTTAATGAAGTACTTGCGGCGCTCAGAGGTTCTAGTCATGAACAAATTAGACAAGAAAATCGTTATGGTCGTATTCAGTTTCACAACGAAACTGAGCAGTTTCTTTCAAATGTGATTAGGTTGTCTAGGCATATTGAACATTATGAAATTCAGTATCATTACCCAATGAGAACTCAACAACAACTGATTGACAATAACAGAGAACTCAGGATCAGATACATGAGAAATTCTATCTCTGACGAAGAGTTTAAAAACACCCTGCAAAAACGAGAGAAAGCTGCAAAGAAAAACGAAGAGATTGGTCAGGTACTCACAATGGTCTACACATCTTCAAATGATATACTGAGGCAGATATGTCTTGATCCTCCAAGTCTATCAACCAATGTTGAACTCTTGAAGAAACTAAGGGACTATACTAGTAGTTGTATGTATAGTATATCTTCAAGATACAATTGTGTAGTTCCACACATAACTAAGAATTGGAGAGATATAATTAAGGCAAAGGGGCTTGAAGAAGGTATATGATTAAGGCACTTTGCAATGAAGTCTACAGAACACTTGGTCCTGGTTACAGTGAGAGGGTGTACCATAATGCCTTAGAAGTTCTATTAAGAAAAAATGATCAAAAATATGAAACAGAGAAAATCATTCCTATTGTGTTCCAAGAGCACACAATAGGAAATCTTCGCGCTGATCTAGTTGTAAATGATTCTATAATTGTTGAATGCAAAGCTATCAAGTCGTTGAACACACAGATGAAGTATCAGGCTCTGAATTATATCCATCTGACTGGGATTCCACAGGCTCTGATGGTGAATTTTCCTCAGTGTGATTCTCCTCGGGGTTGTGAATTTTTGGACCTATCAATGACAGAAGAGACATCAGAGGTAACATTTGAACAATGAGTTTGTTTGTCCTGTCTGATTCAGCTTTCCAACCCTCGGGATTTTCAAGGGAAGCTTCTAGAGCTTCTTTTGCTTTGTCAAGATGAAAAATAGCGTCACGAATACAGTGTTCCATTACTCGTAATTATACTATTATCTTTATTATATATAATATGAATAATCCTGAGATATTAGTTATGCTATTATTACTACTAGCTGTAGCTGGAGCAGTTGTGTATTTTGTGTTCTTTAATGATGATGATGAAGAAGATGATCAGGATGAAGATGATCAGGATGATCCTGAATGTGAAGGAATTGTTGATAGTTCCTCAACATATTATCACGAGAGAGCACTAACATATAAATATGACGAAGATCTAGGTGAATGTGTACCTAAATCATGTAGTGCACTATTTACAGTAGATGATGAAAATTATACATGTAAACATGCTTTTTTATCTGGAGAAAGGTATTTGTTAATGATGAGAATGAATACAACTGGTAGAGAATTTGATACAATGATTAGAGATATATTAATTACAAATGTATCTGGTGATAGTATTACAATATCCCTAGAGAATTATGACACGGACGGTACAACTCGTAATTCACATATTTCAAATTACGAACCAGACATGACATATAATGTAACACTAGTGGACGCAGGAGACTCAAAATTTTACTTTAAAACTGACGCAGTTGAATATATACATTTTAAAGAATCCAAGGCTGTTCCTTGGGAAACGGTAAGCACCATAGGTGAGTGTACATTTCATATAGAAAACATAATACAAAGTACTACAGGTGGAGTACCAAAAACAGTAACTTTGCACGATTTCTCAAAAGATGGAGAGTATTTCCAATGTCCGCTGTATCTTATATATGATAATATGTGTTCGTATATGCATTTTAAGCCTGGTAGTGTATATGTTGGATTTGGACATGGCCGACACCCGTGGGGGGTAAGTTCAGTATGGTGTCGTTACTTTATGGATTATTATGAAAGACTAGACAGGAAAAGACCAGTCATAACATCTGATGGCGGATTCTCAGTATTAGATCTTGATACTGACGTGACTACAGAAACAGTACATACATATTATAATCCACAGTACGAAAGTAATCCAGGTGTTATAGGACCTCCTGATGAAAACGCTAGAATTGAACTTAGACCTTCGGCTATTATAAAAAATGCTAGCACTGGTGATATTTCTTACTACAAACACGCACAACTTGTAGTAGTGTCTGGGGATAATAAAATTTTGTTTAATTGTGCATCAGAAGATAATAGAGATACTTACCCCAATTCATATCCTGCAAACCAAATATATACATATCCATATACAACTACTAGGTTTCCCAACAATGAGGACCATAAATTTGTATTTCCCAAGGCATTTACTTCTCGTTATGAAATTATTTCTAGTATTTCTGATACTAACGAAGAAATACTTCAAAAATACAATTTGGATGCATCATAAGTTAAACGGTAGGTATAAATTCCCATTTTAGTTCTTTACATATATTCTTCCATATAACATCTTGTTGATGGAGTTTTTCTTTTGACTTGAGGAGAGGAAAGCAGTGCAGATAATCATCTTCTTCTAATAATTCACAGAATTTATAAAGAACATAAGAGTAACTCAGAAAGTTCTTTCTATTCTCCGGACAGTGTTTATTGAAAGGTTCTTGTATATCCTTGAACATTTGTCTCAATTTATGCTCAAGAGCACCTGACATTTTGGGAGGATTAATGCCATTTAATATATTTGATATATAAGGAACGTGCTCATAGTACTTATTCATCTTTAGTTTCTTTAAAAGAGCTCTGACCTTGGCATGAGTGATTTCATCCAGATTTTTTATTTTTTGTTTTTTAAATTCATTTCGTAAATTTATAATTACTTCTTCGGGGATATTGGTCTGTTCTTGTGCTTGAAACTGTAATAACCATTCGTTAAAGTGATTGTCTCTCTTGTATGAATATGTAACTATCTTTTCAGTGCTTTCCTGTTCTTCTTTGTATGTAAGCTCCTCTCCTGGTAGAGTTTCTGTAATACCACATTCTATACAAACAAGATCACCTGTTTTTATGTCTACATGTGAGCTGTTTACAGACTTACAATTTGGACAGGTTTCTATATATGATTTTTTCTGTTTTTCTCTTTTTCTTTCAACGGTTAAACCTTCAACATCTTCAAGATAATCTAGGTATATATCTCTTTTTTGGCAGCCTTTTTTTATTTTTGCGTTAAATGGGTTATTCTCTGTTGAAAACTCTTCATCTGTTTCTTTGTGATATTTGTCAAGATATGGCCACGTGTCAAAAAGATAATCACACAATTCATCCTGTGTCTGACATTCGTTAACTTTTTTTTCAAATCTAGATTGAAAGTTTTCATCCATAATTAAAGAATTAACGTAAAATATTTTTAAATATGTTTCTAAGAAACATCTTGATGAATCTTGTTTATTATGCGAGGAATACACTTGAGTATTTTTTTGGTTACAAGACATGGGAGATTATTAAGGTTGAGATGACATATGAGCATTCACCGGTTGAGGATGAGGATGATTTTATTTTTGATCCGTTTTGGGACACAGAGATCAAGTATTGGGACGACAATGAGACTACTGGGCATTATATGAATGTGACACGGGAATACAACCTGGGACTACTTGGTGATGTTGATATTCCTGTGTCAGTTGATGACATTGTTTTGTGTGTGAGTTACATTTATAACCGTCGCAAATGGAAGTTTTTCACACGTAACATGGATTTCTCATGGCCTCCAAAGATTTCAGATACTATGAAATTTACACCGCCTTATGTCAAGGCAGAGCTTCTTGATAAAGATGGGAACGTCGTAAGAGATGTAACCGGAAAGTTCAAGAGGTATGCAGGACCTTACGGTAACTTTTACAACGAACCTGATATTAGTCCTAATGATTTGTTTCCTGACGTATTTCATACGTTGAGGGTTCAGAATATTCTAAACACGGTTACAGAGTATTCACTGAGGGAGCCTATTCGGATACCCTAGTTGCAATATAGAATTTGATCTCTCCCAAGCTCGCGATGTTGTATTTTAGGATGAGGAAGCGGTTGCTCTCCTCTTGCATAATTTGAACAATGGAGCACATATTAGTTGCTTTTGTAAACAGATTGATATACTTCAATGAGTATGTACCCTCTACAATCCCATTGAAGTCTGAATCTATACATTCAATATCTGTTTTTTGTTCTGCAAAATCTCCGTCACATGAAATTGTCAGTGTATTATTATGTCTTGTAATGACAACATCTTCACCTATGTTACTCATATCCCTACATATCTTCTGAAGATCTACGGATGGCATTGTGGTAACTACATTCATTTCTACATCAGGAACCTCAATGATATCTTCATTGATGTCAAGGAGTTTCAGGCGAAAGGATGTCTTTGTCTTCTTTTGGGTATTTTCAAACTTGATATCTAGATATTCCTTGTCATTTATTTCCATCTCAAGACAATCATTGGCGTTGATTGATTTAAGAAGTTTAAAAATATTCGTGACATTTATACCAGCAACACAATGAAGTTCATCAACTTCATATTCTTCAAACTTGTCAGCCTCCAAAAAGAGATCAACGAGTGCGGCGCGTGCAGTATCTAATGTTGTAATTTTCACACCTTCTTTTGAAAAGTATATGTTGATATCATTGAGAATATCCTTTAGAACTTCAAATGTAGATTTGAAAGCACTTGCTTGAACAGTCTTGAGTTTCATAATTTACAATAGTAAAGATCCTAATCTTTATAACCATCAAATGCATCTGTAACCTTTTTGTTTATCTTTGCCTGTAATTCTGGAGTCATAGCAGGTTGAAGTGTCTGTCCGTAATTGTCAAGAGCAAACATATATCCATCATCTTCATCACCATCAATAGCTGACACACCCATACATCCTACTAGGGAGCACTGTGATATCTCAGATGGCAACAGGGAAGTAAGCCATACCTTAATCTCATTTCCTATAAGAAACTTTCTGTCACTTGTAAGCATTGTGGGTACGCGTGTAATTTGCCCAATATATTGCTGGGGTATTCCTTGGGTATTGATATTATGATATTGGATCATTGTAGATAGTTGTTTGTTGCCCTGGATATATGAAATTATCTCACGACAATGATTGCACTTGGGACTGAATATGAGAACACCAGCCATTATTATAAATAATAAAAATTATTGTAATTTTTTTAGCGCGATATTATAATATGTTGTATCTGGTATTACTTCTTATTTTTGTTTTATTAATATGTCAGACGAAGAGTGAAGGCTTCGTTGAGATGTTTGGTTTTTCTGGTCACTCAAATCCAAAGGAAGCTCCTACGATTAGTGTTAACAACAATGGTGTAGACACTACTAATTTCATTCCAATTGAGGGTGGTATGACTCACGATGATGTAAATTCTGCTGTAACAATAGTAACAAATTTTATTACCAAATCAACTGATTTGTGTGTTTATCCAATAGAGACAAGTAAAATTGAAAAATTGATTAATGTTGAAACAGGTTCAGAGTTCATAAAGGTTCGTTTTATGTACATGGTGACAAACACAGGATTTCCTTTTGTTTTTGGTGTTGATGCGGAAATTCTTGACGGTAGAGTTGTTGTAGCCAACACCCAGGAGATTTATAGAAATGGTAAACAGGACATGTCAAATGAAAATTTCTTGCCGTTTTCTGAGATTGAAAATTTCCAGATATATTCCAGGTAGATGATTTCACTGGATGAGATCAAAAAGATTCAAGGTCAAAGAAATAATATAAAAAAAGAGATATACAGAATAATTTACAATGAATTTTCTAGAAAGATAAAGAAAGCTGTTGAACTTGGACAGGACCAGGTTGTTTTACAGACACCAAATTATATATTTGGTTATCCTTCATACGATGTAACCAAAGCTACAATGTATGTAAAAAGACAATTTGACAATTCAGGTTTTATAACATATATGTTTTCAGGCAATGAACTTTATATTTCATGGGCTCAGGAGAAGAAAGTGAAAAATGAACCCCCACCCAGAGAAATCAAAGAGGAGGAAGAAGAAGATTTCCCTACTTTTGTGAACCTAAAGAAGATGGCAAACAGGTTGCGTAAACAATGAATATTATTTTTTTGTGTAAACAATAAAAAGAATGGAGGAATCCATAAATGTTATGGTTGAAGCAAAGAAGGAATACACAGCTCAGCTTTGCAACATCCTGTGTCCTCTTATGATTGAGACTTTTCACACTATGTATCTTGAGGCTGGTAAGATATCAAAGGGTAAAAAAGTACTCATACAGTATCAAAAATTGTTAAAAGAGGTTCCAAATTGGAACAATCATATGGTGAGTGTTCATAATGACAATCTGAAGAATACTTGTGGTTGGTTCAATGATCTTCTTGCAGCGGTTTTTGTCAGTAATGTTAAAATTTTGTCAGCTGTGAGACTCAAGAGTGTTCAAGCAAAAATTTCAATAAAACTACCTACAAATAATAATTTTGTTCATGCTTGCTACATAAATGCAGCAAAGAATCTTTACAAAGATCCCTATATTTTTAGTGACACCATGACGGATAATGATAGGGATGAAGCTCTTACAAAGAGATTTATTGATGTTATTATGGTTACAGTTCAGGAGATGATTCCTGTTCAGGACATATTAAAGACATACATATCCCAGGACGGTGCTCCAGAAGAAGTTGATGTTGAGAGTATTCGCGGTGATGAATATGACAATGAGGATCCTGACGTTGAAGAATCAAATGCAGAAACAGAAGGAACTGAAGAAAATAACAACATTGACACAGAACCAATGGGTGAAACTCCATCTGAACCAGTTTCAGAAGAGACAAAAGAGATTCCTCTTGACAACAAACCGGATGTTCCTGTAGTTGGAGATGATGAGGATGATGTACTATTCCCAAACGCACCAGACAGTCAGAAAGAAAAACCTCAATTATAATATAATATATTAAATGGATCTAGGTGATTATCTAAGAGAGCCTATGTGGGCAGCTTTTTTCGGTGCACTCATTACTGCAGTATATATGAATATTAAGGCACGTATAAATAATGAAGGAAAACTAAGTCCCAATCAATATGTTAAACCATCTATACTTGTTGGGATTTTGGTTGGTTTTATTGTATCTTATGGTGTTGGTTCAAAAGAAGTAATTTCCAAAGAACCATTTAATTAAAGATTTTGTGATTATTAAGTCTATAATATACATGACTTCTGTATCAGCATGGTGTGAGATGATGGAGCAATTTCTGGCAGAGTTGGAGAAGGTTTTTCCAGATGAGCCAGGTATTAAGAAGTATCATGCGAGTTATGATCTTGTAAAGAAGGCGAACCCACGCAAGTGTGTTGAAGCATTCATGTCAGGTGCTAGCGAATATTCACAGTATATTATGCAGAAGGATGAGGCATTCTTCATGGAGTACTCTGACAACATTGAGTTTCTGAAGAAGATGAATATCAAGGCACACTGGCAGGATCCAGAACTTAGCGAGGCTACAAAGGGTGCTATTTGGCAGTATCTACAGACCTTGTATATCCTAGGTACTACAATTACGAATATTCCTTCAGAGGCTCTTAGTATGATTGAAGATGTGGCGACGAAGTGTGCATCCCAGTTGCAAGAGGGTGGTGACGAGAAGGCACTTCTTAGTGGCATGTCTGGGCTATTCTCATCACTAGGTGGTATGCTTCAAGAACCTCCTAAAAAAAACTAAATATATATAATAAATAATGACAGTTTGGTTTGATAACCCAAGATTACTGTTTCAGAAAAAAGAGGTTTTTAAATTCTGGCCTCATCCTGGTCAGTCATTTGAACAACGTATAAACTCATCATCAAGATTTATAATTTATGCCATGTGTGGATTGTATCTAATGAAACGTGATATTCGTATTATTGTACTTGGTCTTGTTGCACTTGCAGGATTGTATATTATGTACAATGCACCAACAAGTGATTATAAAAAAACAAACAACCCTGTTCAGGGTCCTTGTCAGAAGCCCACAATGGAAAACCCTATGGGTAATGTTCTATTAACAGATTATATAACAAATCCTCAACGACCTCCAGCCTGTTCAACCGTAAAAGATAAGTATATGGAGATGCAGATGGGTGTTGGCAATGGCCGCTCCCGCGCCCCTCTCCCCCACCATCAACAGTACGCTATGGCTCGTCAGTTTATTACATCCCCCGTCTCACAGATTCCAAATGATCAGACTAACTTTGCAGAGTTTTTATATGGTGCAAAGAATCGTCCATTGTGTAGAGACAACCCGGCCATGTGTGACCCCAACATGAGAGGTGTACAGTTAGAAGCCTTTGGTGGTTTGGATCCATCTGATGATATTAGAGGCCCTACGGGCGGAACACGCAACACAGGTGGCGCAAACCCAATTTCATAAAATATATCTTTTATTATATTAAACACATGGCTTATCAGTTGCAACCAAATTTGTCTGTTATTGAAAATCCTGCAGTACCCCCAAGCTGCGCGACCGACTTTGTGATGTCTTACCCAGAGACAACTAACCTAAATTATTGCGGCCGACCTAATACCATGGTGTATGGGACGGCACCTTTTATGGCAGGTAAAGGTGCACCTGGGCATCTCATAGTTGATGAAGATGAACTACGACCTCAAACAACCGTTCAGCACAATAAGAGCTACGTTGACACTTACGAGAAGAACATGTTCCCACTTCAAAATATGAAATGTAGTCAGCCAATCCGTGTGTGGTCTCACACACCTGGTAGCACCCGTGCGGAGGTGCAAAATGGTATGTATCAACAGAGATATTGTGGTAAATAAAATATCTTTATATTCATTAAGAAATGGCAGACGTATTCTCCATAGCTGGAATACTTGGATTAATGTATTTAGGAAAAAATATGAATGACAGTAAAGAAGAAACTGAAGAAAACCAACCAGTGTACATGGAAACTTATGAAGAAGATTCAAGAGTTATGAGTAGTTTAAATGGTGAGATGTTCCCAGATCAAAAGAAAGCACAAGATGAGGGTAATTTTTTTAGTGACATAGCACCTGATCGTTATCCAGGTGGTCTTCCATATTATTTAAATGAGACTTCTGAACCATACACTTCGGGTATTATGAATAATGTTGCACCAGTTGAGAAAAGCCTTGTGGGTCCGGGTCTGGGTGTGGGACCAGACGTTCCCGCTTACGGCGGTTATCAACAGCTATTTAGGGTTAAACCTAACAACGTGGGGGCATATAGGCTAACCACTCTACCTGGTAGAAGTGGTCCTGCAGGAGACGTTACTGGTGGACGTCATACTCTGACTAGTCAGATAAACCATAAGGTTCCTGCAAAAACAGCTTATCTACCCACTAGACGACCTGAAGTCCTTGGTAGGGCGCAGGGGCAAGGTGGTGCGGTTACAGGGATGACAAACTATGGCAAGCATGAGAAGACAGTAAGACCAACGAATCGTTCTGAAACAACGACTCGCTATGATGGTCTTTCATATGGGGGTGCAAGAAAATTGGTCTCTCATGGTACGCTTGCTCAAGACCCAACACGAAACAAAGGTGATTTCAATGCATTTGCAACGAATCACTTCAATAATCCATCTCCTGGTATTAACAGCTATCATGGCGGTTATGTTAACACACCTATCGTCCAGGTCGGTTCATCAAGAGTGTTAAGTTCAGAAGAGCTTCAGCAGGCGGGCCTTCGTCCTGCTGAGAATAGAGGGAAAGCAGATAGGGCAGGGAATGCGGGTAGAATGAATGTGAGAGGGAATCCAGTAAATCAACATGGTATGGTGTCTACTGTACGGGCAGACACATCACGTACCGATGGATGGACTGGACAGAGTGATGGGGTGAGATCTCAGCAATATGTGAAACCAATGTATCAAGATATGAACAGTTACAAGGGTGCTCATAATCCACGTGTGTGTGCACAGTCTTTATCTACTGCACAGCGTCAGCTTGCACAGAACCAATTGGTTCCAAAATCTATGTTCTAATTTCAGCCGTTACGACTGATCTATTTACCTACAAATTTTACAACGGTTATTCAATAACATTTGTAAAATTTGTGTTTTTTTATACTGTGTGGTCTACATATTTATCGGCCAACTGCGTACACTGGTGACTGACGCTTAACTGGCCCAACGACACGTTGAACAATCATGATGACAATCACTGCGAGAAGAGTGGTGAAAAGTGCGGTAAGAAGGTAATATGAACCCCCATTCTGCTTTACGTTCACAACTGAGCTAAGTAGCCAACGAACAACATCCATCCATGCAATTGCTGATGCGAAACCAAAGCCAGCAACAATGGCTGAGCTAGATTCACTCTTAATCTCCTGGGTAATTTGCTTTAATGCAGACATTTATATTATTTACTCAGGAAAAAATTCTTCCTCCTGAAGAACGGTTTTAAATGTGTGTGGATGTGATTTTCTGAATCTGTTCTTGAACATATTTGTTATAGTAACGTCTTGTTCAGATATATCACTCTCACCAAGTGAAGCAGTTTCAATATCTGAAAAACTATTTTCAATTACACTATCATCTTCGTCTCCTTCTTCATTTTCAACATCAGTGTCACTGTCGTCGTCTGAATTAATGTTTTTGTAATCTGGTTCTTCCCAAGGTTTAGGTTCATGAACGGGTGCGTAGTTCATATTGGATCACTGGGATATTTTTTTAAGTGAATTATACATAATTTTTTCAAGAGGATTGGTTGGTTCCCACGTGTCCCATGTATCATATGCTTCGTTTATAGCATTCATTTGTTCGTCGTCTCCCTGATAACGTGTAAATGTATCTTCTACACCTTCAACTTCTTCTGGTAACTCTTCTTCATCTGAATCAGATTCGTATGCTTCTGGTATTATTGAACCTTTGTCTTCACCAACTTTGTTCATTATACAGTACCTAGTTGCATACTCTACATCTTGTCCTGTCATAATATCTCGGTTGCACGCCTTGGCATATTTAGCTGCAAAGATCACACTCTTTTCCATTACAGGCTGCATAAAATCAATACATGTCTGAATAATCTCTTCTTCCATTAAAAGTTTTATTCTTTTATTGTATAACGGATGGAATCTCTATCTGGTGATACTGGTACAGGAGCCTTAACTGCTTTATATGCTGTTGGTAAACAAGATGAACATTTGTGTAATCTCAACGAATATGATCCATGTTATTCTCCTTTTTTACCTCAAAATGTTCAACATACTGAATTTATAAGATATTATAACACTTTCAAAAAACTAAAAGATACTGAAGATGTAAACGATGCATGGCCTCTTAATAAAACAATAACTTTTGAGTTCAATCCACGAACAATGGGTGATCTTCTTGCAAATATGTTTCTTAAACTCAAAATAATAGTCGGTCCTTCAACAGGTACTGGAGATAAGACATGGACTGATAGAATTGGTAGAGCTATCATTGAAGAGATACAGTTCAAGGTGGGTAACACAGTTGTGGAAACTCTCACAGACTACATGCTGATTGGGTACGACGAATTGTTTGCATCTGATCGTGACAAAAGCATAAAGAATTACACAGAGAATGGTCAGTTGCACACAAATTCTCTAGTCCCTGAGAACTTTGCCTTGAGACCTCCAGTTTTACCAATAGCATACGGTTCTGGAGATTTTCAATTAAATGATAAAAATTTAGATTTATTCATTAATCTAAATCTATTTTTTTCAAGAACATATACTCCAATGGTTAACAATAGAAACTATGATATGAAAGGGTTTCCTAAACATTTGAAAAATTGGTTTCCATTATGTGCTTTGTACAACGAACAAATCTATGTAACCTTGAAATTTAGAGATAGGAATTGGGTTACAAATATGAATGGTTTAATAACTTGTAATGAAATAAATCTTATTACCGAAGAAATATCTCTATCTAACCAAGAAAGATTGTTTCTTGCAAGGACTCCACAGAAGTTTAGTTATAAAACAATTGTAAAACAAACTATTGATACAGTTGATAATACTGTCGGTGTAAAAAATACTCAAAACGTGACAAGTGGTACGGTAAAAGATTTTTCAATAAAATTACAGTCTGACAAACCACTCAGTATGGTTTTTTGGTTCATACAGAATTCTAGATTCTCACAGACTTTGTCTTATAGTGACTCCATAAATCCAAGATTGTATCTCAATAGATACAATTATAGCCATCATGAAAATTTTAGTAACGTCAACCCTTACAAAAATGGTTTTAGCGAACCCTATTATTCATTTGAGGAATCCGAATTTCAGATGCTGTCAAAAGTTTTTATTTCATCACCCGATAGAGATATACAATTTCTACAATCAACTGCTGGTTCTTTCTCTCCTGAAAGTGCTGTGTTTTTTAGAAACGTTCAAAGTCAGTCAAAAGGCATGAATATTCCAATGAGAAACATATATTCCTATTCATTTGAAAACGACCCTAATGACAACAGGGAGACTGGATCAGTTAACACAACTATAAAAAATAAAGAAAAGACACATACAATAAATTTAAGTTTCATTGAGACAAACAAGATTCTGTCTAATACATATCAGTTGCATGTATACAATATATGTTATATGAACTTAGGATTTCAAGATGGTTTCTTAAAAAAAGAATAAGTATATTAATTAAATGGAACAGTTTGTTTCTTTGTTTTCAAAACATACACATTTTACAACTCAGACCATAGAGTGCGACTTTGATAAGAAACCTGAAATCAAAAAGACTTTGGGGATATATGACTTCAAAATACCTAGGCATGGCGATATGGTTAGATCTATAAATATAAAACTTGGATTTTCAGGAATTGAGAGTAGACCAGAAACTAATTTCTTTTTCGTACCTTCCATCTATATGTTTGAAAAGTTTGAACTTATTATCGGTGACACTATTGTTGAAACTCTGTACCCAGAAATGATTAACATATATATAAAAACTTTTCAGACATATTCCAAATTGAAAGGTATAACTTATCTAGTGGGAAGCACACAAACAAATAATGATACACAATCTATTTTACCAGATTTGGGAAATACTGTATCTGAACAAAATAATAGATATTACTATATTCCCCTTCCTTTCTACTTTTACGGGAATACAACACAGAGTTTACCATTGTGTGCAATAACACAACAAGAAGTCATTGTGAGATGTTATATAAAATCTATAAATGATATAGTGTTGTTTAGTAATTTTGATCCAATCATAGAACCAGTTATAGATGCTGTTAAACTTTTACAGTTTAACTTTGATGTTGAATATATATACTTGAGTCCTCAAGAATTTAACTTTTTTACCAAAAACGAGTTGCACTACACAATTACACAGACACAAGAACAGTTTGAAATAATAACACCTGTTCAATACGAAGAACATTCTGTCACATTAGATCTTAGATTTGTAAATCAGATTTCAGAGCTGTTTTTTTATGTTATTCCTGAAAGAGCTTTCTCTACAGACTTGACAGCAAATGGACGTATGAATTTTGTTGATAAAAATGACAGTGGAAACACAACAAGTCCAGGAGAAGATAACAGTATACTTAAGATAAATCTAGAATGTGATGGTCAAACTATAATGAATGAAGATGTATGCAACTATTTGTTCCTCAATAAGATTCAATACATGTTAAATCACGCATCTGTTTTTGAGCATGATTATCAATACAATGATGGGTATGTCTACAATTATAGTTTTGCATTGGATCCAGAAAATGTTATACCAACCGGAACTATAAATTTCAGTGCACTAAAAAACAAAATTCTCAAAGTGACATTTCCTGTGTCGTCAAAAGCAGAACACGAAAAGAAGAGACTTGTAGTCTTGGCTAGATCTCTTAATTTCATGAGAATACACGAGGGTACATGTGAAGTATTATTTAAAAACAATATGATATAATTATAATAATGGCCTCTGGAAGGTTAAATTTAGTTGTTAGAGGACTTCAGGATGAGCTTGTTACTGGAAGTCCATCAATGTCTTTCTTTAATAAGACATTTACAAAAGAAACACCTTATGAGATATTTATAAGAGATTGTGCGACAGAAACAAACAACAAGTTAAATTATGGTGAGACCTTGAGATTCAAGGTTCCACGGGTTGGGGATCTTGTATCAAAGATATTTCTTAGACTTATTCTTCCGGCTACGTTTGTCTATACAAATTTAAAAAGAATACACACAGATAAGTTCGTTATCTATAGTTTGTTAGAAACAGTTGACTTATACATTGGAGGACAATTAATACAAAGACTTACTGGAGAATATATACACAACTATGTAAAACTTTATTTCTCAAGGAACGAATTTAACAGCACTATAAGCACAAGTGAAATTGATGTGGAAGCCGGTAGTCAGGGATATATAAGATACGATCAATTTTCTTTATTACCCTTACCATTCTACTTTTACAACAATCCAGGTAAAGAGATACCTTTATTAGCACTGACGAGGCATGATGTAGAAGTTGTCATAAAGTTTGTACCAAAACCAGCAATAGCAGGTCTTCCAGATCTCACAGCATTTAGTATGCCTGTTGAGTTTATAAATATTGATGAGGAAACTAAGAAAAACTTCAAGAACAAAGGTGTTATGTACAAAATTGAACAAGTCCAATTAGAATATGGATACATTGATCCATCTGAAAGTATAAAAAGAATTCCTTTGAATTTTATAAACCCTGTAAGAGAAATAACAGTGTGTATACAACAGACAAATCACACAGATCTTGAAGGTGCAAGACATATAAAGTTTTTTTGTAACTACAGAAATGAAAATGAAGTTGCTCTTTACTCAAATAACGAAGTTGGGTATTACCTACAGGGACATCACATATATGGTTTGGATCTGACATTCAATGGAAACAAGATTATTGATAGGAATTCATCTGGACATTCTAGATATCTATCAGCTTATGTACCTCAAAAATATTATACAAACCCAGACAATGCTCAATTTTTTAAACAATATGTGTATCCCTTTGCTTTGAATCCTATTCACAAGAATTCTGTAGGACATGTCAATATGAGTAGAATAAAGAACAAAGAAATGACCCTCTACATGTCACCAAGTAACGTAAATAGAACATACAGAATATACGTTACATCTTATAACATTTTTATGATAAAAGAGGGTATTTCAGGTTTATTATTTACTCATAATAGTGAATATACCTATAACGTTCCTAGAGGAATTCCTCAACAAGCTCCAGATGAGACTAATACTCCACCTGATAGTTTACCACAAACAAGTGATGAGACTTTCTATTATGCTATAACCAGTGATCAACCAATAACAGGCATACAGTTATTCACATCTTATAATCCATCATTTCCTAATCCCCTAACACTTCAAAATTCTACAGAAACACAAATATTATCAGGCGCTAATTCATTTTTTCACGGTGTAGATATTTTAGATTCAAACGTATATGCACCGGCTTCAAAATTAACATTTTTTGATGACATTGATACTAATATAAATAGGACTGGTTCTGAATATCTTACAAGGTATCATGTTGAATTATCAAATGATAATACCTTTGTATTTTCTTCTCAGAAGACGAATGCATTGTTTATGAGACTCGGGGTTTTCACGAGTTCATCAAGTCCTGGAATAATTGGATATAACCCTGTGACAACAGAAGATCGTTTGAATGATTCAAATATCACAACAACATCCACAGTAAACGTATATTACTCAAATGTATTTTTTGATGGATCAGACGTTGCAGGGTGGTTAACCGGAGCAACACGAATTGAAAAAACAATAAAAACTGACAACATCAGAGAAAGTGATGGATACTATTATTTTGCAAATGTTGAGAACATAGATGGTAACTTTAGATATGATGATGTTCTTTTTGGAAGAACGTATGACATTAGAATATTTTTCAACACGTCAGTTTCGGAAACTTTTAATTCTAACACAAACTCATCAAGTGTTACTATAAATTTTAGTGATGTACCAGCATTAAGATCAAAGAATATAAAAGTTTATAGGAGTTCCACAAAAACATCATTGATATTAGATTATAATGTAACCGGAACTTCTACATCAGGAAGTTTGACATTTACAGAGGAAAGATTGCGTAGTACATATTCATATTATTTAGTGTATACAGATGGATCGGTTACAATTGAGACTGAAACAGTTGGTATAGAATCTGGTAAAGATCTTACATTTGATATTCAAAGTTCAAGAACTGCGATACAACCTTCAACTGGATATCTTCTAGTATCTTTTGATGTAATAAATACAACTGAGAGTGCTGCAACTTTTAAAGTTTACACTTCAAGTGATCATAATCAAAGTAATCTAATAGGATCTGCTTCAATAACAACTGCTGCCCAAACAGTAACATTAACACATCAAGCTGAATTTCAGAATAACTACACATACTACGGTACTCTGACTTATCTATATGGGTCATCAACTTCAAGTGATAGTATAACATATGATGGAAATATAGTTTCAAATCTCATGCAATCCAATGTTACATACATGGGCTACATAGGTACTTCAAGTGTAAGAAGTTTCGGTTACGGTGGTAACACTTCAAACATATTTCTTGGTAAATCATTTAGTTATTTGAGACAAGAAACATCTACAAGAAAATTTGATCCCACTGCGTCTACTTATATAGTACAAAAACTTGTTGAAGATGCCGCAGGATCTAATTTATCTGGGTTTTCTTGGAACGATGATGGTACATACTTTGCAGTTCATGTTCAAGGGAGTCCTGATTATCTGTACATATGGAGAAATGATACAGGTATCAATTATCACATAAATGGAACACTTACTAAAATGTCAAGAACAGATATACAAAACATATCACCCGGAATAAATGAACCAACTGGTATGTCATGGGCGAATGATTATCTGTTTATTACAAGTTCAGCTACAGGAAGAATACATAAAGTTCTTGTAAATTCAGATTATTCTATAACTGTAACAAATGATAGTTACCTTTGGGGATCAAATATGAGATGTATAAAAGTTTCTAGAGATGGCAAAACAATTGTTATAGGAAACACTACAAATGTAGCCTTGGCAATATTGACAATGCATATTCCATTTGATATAACAACGGCGACATTTGTTGGTAGAATATTTCTTAATAACGTAATTCCTTCATCTGATAGACCTTCCACAGTTTTACCGAACGCTTTGGACATGGATGATATAGGTTTACAACATTTAGCAATGAACTGTCAGAATAATGATAGAATGTACTATTTGACATTTGACAGAGAACACATAGAAATCTAAAACTTGTGGTAAAACATAGATAAAATTATCATTTTCAATAATAATAATGAACATTCAACTGAAGAAGTTCAGACCTGAGAACATGGCAGATGATAAAGTCTGTGTGTTCATTGGTAAACGTGGAACAGGAAAATCAACACTGGTAACAGATATTTTGTACTGCAAAAAACATCTTCCAGCAGGTATTGTTATGTCTGCCACTGAGGAGGGTAACCATCATTACAAACAATTTGTTCCGGATCTGTTTATTTATGGTGACTATGAGAAAGAGGCAATAGAGAGAGTTCTTGACAGGCAAAAAGCTTTGGTTAGCAAGGGTAAAGATACAGGGGCTTTTATACTTCTTGATGATTGTATGTATGATAGAAAGTTCATGAAAGACATTTGCATCAGACAATGTTTCATGAACGGTCGTCATTGGAAATTGTTCTTTATGTTGACAATGCAATATTGTATGGACCTTACACCAGACCTCCGTGCAAATGTTGATTATGTATTTATTCTCAGGGAAAATGTTATTCAAAACAGAGAAAAACTTTATAAATCATTCTTTGGTATATTTCCAAGTTTTGATATGTTCAATCAAGTTATGACAGCTTGTACAGAGAATTATGAATGTCTTGTGTTGGACAACACATCTAAGTCAAACAAGATACAAGATTGTGTTTTTTGGTACAAAGCAAAGATTAGAAAGAATTTTAGAATAGGTTCACCTGCAATTTGGAACTATCACAAAAATAATTATAACCCTAATCACGAAAGAGAAAAACAATCAGGAGCACCACCCAAGAGAACTGCGATGAAGATTACTAAAAAATCATAACTGTTATAATTAACATGTCATTCGGATTGATAGGTTTGGGAAAGATGGGTGCAAATCTCGCACTGAACATTTCAAAGAATAGAGATTTAAATATATACAACAGGACAACTGCAAAAACTTTTCAGATATGTGACAAAAACCGTGTTCGTCTCAATGGTTTCAGTAATGTTGAAAGTTTTATTGAAAGTACAGAAACACCAAGAAAGATAATAACAATGATGCCAAATGGAATCAACTTTGATAACTTTTTGTCCCTAATGGATCCAGGAGATGTTATAATTGATTGTGCAAATGAACATTATGAGGTTTCTTCAAAAAAAGATCAAGAGTGTTCCAATTGGGGTGTACAATATTTGGGTGTGGGTATGAGTGGGGGTGCATTCGGTGCTCTTCACGGACCAGCTGTTATGATTGGAGGGAATGAAAGTGCTTGGAAAGAAAATAAAGAATTTTTTGAGACATTCTGTAACAATACAGTATACATTGGTACAGAACCAGATGTAGGACATTTTACAAAGATGGTTCATAATGGCGTTGAATATTCAATGCTCCAGTGTATAGCAGATATATATTCATACTGCAACCATGATGGAGAACTTACACAAGAAGTGCTTCAAGGTTGTGATCAGGGATACATAACAGAAACTGCACAGGAGGTACTAAGAACTTATTCTATTGACAATATTGTTGATGATTGCAAGATGAATAGTACAGGACTTTGGTGTAGTCAGTACGCACTTGAACATAATATACCCCTGACTACTATACATACATCTGTTCAGTACAGAATAAACAGTTCACAAAAATCTGATAAAAATTGGATAAGAAATCAAATTGCTACACCGAACATAAGTTATGCACAGGGAGCAATAAGATTTGTATTTGCCTTGGCATTTTATGAGGGCCTTTCACTTGTGAAGCACAAAGGTATAGATCCTGATAAAGCACGACAGGCTTGGTCAAAGTTCACAATTATAAGGTGTGATATGACAAATCTTAATGAACAAGAACTTTTAATGGAGATGGACAAAAACATATATCATCTGAGAAACTTAGTAAAGAGTTGTGTGTTTTTGGGTATAAACATACCAGTTCTTAGTGCCGCTTTACAGTATTACGAGTTTACACACACCACACAGACTCAGATGGCTCTTATCATGGCTCAGAGAAACTATTTTGGAAATCATGAGATATGCTTCCACAACAACATTACCTCATAATTGTTCAAAAACATTTTAGTATTATCATCAACTAACCACTTGACTATAGTGTCATAAGAATCCGAGTCAGACAGATCCATGTATTCAACCCCATTGACAAAAACTAACTTTTGGGTTGAAGGCATCTCCTTACCGCATGAAACACTTATACGGATATTATTATACAGCAAAATAACTAAACAATAATTGTCACTCTGTGACAGAATATGAGGCTTGATTTGAGAGATGTTCTCTAGAATTTCTGTCCTTGAGCAATTAGTGAAAAGAGAGAGTACTTTTGACATAACAACTACAGCATGACTCTGATACATATCCAGAAATATACCTTCATTACCTTTTTCATGCAAGACAATATCTATGTATTTTAGATGTTTAATTGGTTCAGTAATGTTCAACATGTCTTGTTTAGCAATATAATGATCATTGTATAGAACTTTAAGATTATTTGATACAGCAAATTCATGTATAAGTATGTTCTCGTGGGGTTTTTCAATAACAAATGTGGGATGATTCTCCTTAATGAAGTCCATATAAGGTTCAATGTTTTCAAAAAAGGATTTAGAAGGAACGGACATATACATAATATTTTTTTGACCTACATATGGAGACAGGTCTGTTTTATTTGATCTAGACATCATCTCTCCCTTGATTCCATGTTTTTTCAAAGCCGGTATAATTTTAGTTTGTGCAAGATGACCTCTAGATCCAAACAGGTGTATGTTGGGCATTTATCATACTGTGGGTCTACCTTTTATGCTGTAAAAATACATAACTAACATAATTATAACACCCAGTGGTAGACCAACTTTCCACAGTGGAATTTTTTTACCAGTTTCCACGGGAATCTCTTGTTTTTTATCCAAAACACGTGTAAGTTCCCCTATGGCCTCATGTAAGTTATCGTTTGTTTTAGGTTTTGGGGCTTCATGATCAATTGTTATGATCTCAAGAATCATAAACCAACCACAATTTTCTTGTAAGGGAAGTCTTTCTCTTGCAAACCCTCCCAATTGTGATTGTTTTATTGTTAGCTTATTTAAACTTATAGGATTGAAATAATTTAGTTGAGGTTGAATGTGATGCTGTTTCCAACACTGGTCGCGTGTTATAGTTTCTTGGGGGTCTAATCCGGCAACCCTATCTAATGGAACCCTTGCAAATACCTGTCCCAACTCTTGATCAAGAATCTGTGCACGAGTGGGTATTTCATCAATTTGAATATCAATAACGTAACCCCCTGTGTAAACATTTCCTCTCAGTGTTGCTACATGATAGTCAACTAATCTTATAGCTATGACATCCTTGAAGTTCTCCAGGAAGTATTTAGACTCTGCAGCTCTAAGATCAAAAATACAATTGTCAACAGTACCAGAAGTTCTTTGTGAAGAATCCAAACTGATAAGTTGTGACTTTTTAGGAACGTTTTCCATATATAAATTAGAGACGGAAATAATTAAATGACAACTCCCTCACCGTGTGGTAATTGTGCAGCGTGTATGGGATTTCCAGGATATGGTCAGTGTATATGGTGGTACTTAAAAATTTGGGACTCTAAAGTAATAGAAAATACTACTAATGCAGATCTTCGTAAAGACTCTCACAGGAAAGACGATCACACTAGAGGTTGAATCTAGTGACACTATTGATAATGTCAAGGCAAAGATTCAAGACAAGGAGGGGATCCCACCTGATCAACAGCGTCTTATCTTTGCAGGAAAGCAACTGGAGGATGGGCGCACTCTCTCGGACTACAATATTCAAAAAGAATCAACACTGCATCTTGTATTGCGTCTGCGAGGAGGTTTTTAAAAAATAATTAGATATTAATGGTTCAACTAGAAACTCTTGATCTTAACAATGAAATAGAAACTTTAGGGGCTACAAATGTTCTGGTTCCTGAGTCAAAACCACCACCTACATTGCCTGTTGAAAAAAAGAGCGAAAAACCTCCAGAAAAAAATATCAATAAAGAACAAAAGACTATGGATTCAACGCCAATTTCCGATATTATGGGCAGCCCAGAAGTTATGAATGGTGATCCGATGATGGCACAGCAGATGATGAATGGGGCAGCACCACCCGTGCACATGATGAATGGTGCCCAGCCTCAGCAGCAGGTTGCACAGCCTGCACCCCCCCCACCACCACCCCCCCAGCCAACAAAGTCAAAGAATCCTCTCAATCTCACTGATGAGCAGATGGAGGCACTTATTGTTGGTGTCATCTCAATTCTTGTGTTCTCCAGACCAGTACAGGAGAAGCTAGGTGATTTTGTACCAAACTTCACCGGTGAGGATGGTCGCACCATGACTGGTGTTGTGGTGACAGGTTTACTCGCTGCCCTTATTTATTTCTTCGCTCGCCGATTTATTGTGAAGCAGGCTTCTTAGTGGGTGCTTTATTACCCACACCAACCTTAAAACCAGTTACACTTGCCAACATGGCAATCATGTAAAAGAATATTAAAAGATAATAGAATGCAGACTTCTCGCTTGGGAGACCGTAATGTTTCAGTATGCCAGTGTCAGCTAGACCCATTAAGTACCAAGCGCCAATATATAACAAACAGATTATAACATACAACATAGATGCAGTCATCTTGTGTTCAGTAGGTTTCTTTATAGCTTCTTCTAACTTCTTGTTCAATGAAATAAGTTTGACAATACCAGATGTAAGAATACCAACAAGAAGTAAAAGTTCAACATTCATCGGGAATGCAAAAGTCCCAGACATTGAAATAGCTACTGCAGGCAAGAGAAATATTGGTAATAACTTCAAATAAGGATCATTTGTAAAGACTGGAGCCATAGACAAACCAAACATAAACAAAAGAATCATAGCAGATCCAAAACGAGGATTTACTTTTTCAGCAGCTCCTGTTATAAGACTAAACATTATATATATTAATATATCAGAATTTTTTCTTTTTTACAAGAGAAAAGATCTTTGAACGGAATGCTCTAATCTCTGATGATTGTTTCTTCCAAAACTCTTGTGGGTCTTTTTCATAAAGTTCCCAGAATTCAACAATTTCATCATCTTTTTCAACATTATCGGGTTCATCAATTGTATAATTTAGCCTATAGTTCACTTCATCCATGTCAAACAAAACCATATGGGGATCTACCTTGTCTCCTGCACATGTCTCACACCACAGGTGCCAAGTTCCATTGGGTCCATCGGACCCAGTGTCCCTCACCCACCCCTGTACAAGTATTGTATCATCCTTGTTGAGTTCATGATACAATATTGGTAACCAAATACCCTTTTGATGTTGTAGTTTATTGATTCTCACATGAAGACAAAACCTTCGGATCATTTATTTACTATCTATTTATTTCTTTATACATTTGGAACTAATTTTGCTGAAGACTTTTTAACAGTTAGTTTCATTATTATATAAAAGATTAAAGTATACGTTCCTCCTCAAAACTGGTTTTCGTACATAGTGTTATGAGACGAAATGAAATACTTAGTTCCTGAACCTGGAGGGTCTACAAGATTGATTGTGAATTCAGTGCCAGTATTGTTTAGTTGTGTAGGAACGCTACCTGACGCAAAGTTTTCATGCACCGAAATCGTTGAAAGATTGTAAGCGGTGGAAAGTTCCAAAATAGCCCCACCGCCAGCAGTATACAAAAAAAATAGAACCTTTCCATTGTTCGTGAATTGAAAAGACGCAACAGATTGACCTCCCGAAATGGTATTATAATCGTAGGTAGCCGAAGCTCCAGAATCAGGGTTTATGCCTTGAAGACTTGAAACATCATAGGCAGTGGAGAGAGAGTATTCATATAATTTTTTAGAATCACTACTCGCCATATAGATTTTGGTCCCATTATCGTTGAAACTCATAGACAAGTGTCGCTTTCTTCCAACACTGAAAGTGTAATCTGTCGGTGAGGATATAGTAGTTAAATCCCACGCAGTACTCAGTGTGAATGTCCTTATCCTGTTAAATGAAACTTCGTTGCCATTAACTTTCTGACCTTCGGTATATTGAGTGATATACAATTGTGTGCCAGCGGCGTTAAAAAGAATTGCTTCATATCTTCCTGCGTTTGCGGTTGAAATAACAACATTTTGTGAATAAGACGCTGTTGTTATGTCGTAGTTTGTCGTCATATCATATTTATAGACCCGATCTGCTGAGTTGACTGTATCTGAGCCAAGCATAAAGAAGGCACTCCCGTCTGGAATGAAATGAACGTCTTTAACGGGGTGGCTGGAACTTAAACTAAATGTATTTCCAGTAGAGGTGTTATTTTGAAAAGAGACTAATGCTAAACTTTCGCCAAATACTACTTTGTTTAAACTTGCAAAAAATCCTGCAAAGACCATTGTTACTAATCCTTGACATATTTTCCACAGTACTTTTCCCTGGTAGGTATAGCTTCATAAATACCAAGTTCAATACAACGGTTTTTGAGTATCTCAAAGTTTTTCCAAAATTGTTCGTCATGTGAATAGTTATTTGATACAGCATGTGCAAGTTCGTGTATCAAAACATGAAATGCTTTGTTTACAGCATCTACACCTGGATCTATGCATAGACCAATCTCTTTTCCCTTAGATACATTGTATCCAACTTCACCATACTTTTTAGAAAATCCAGTAATAACTATTGGTTTTTTCAATTTTTCCATACCCGGTGGTAAATTATCTCTTAAAATAGAGTATTTTTTATGAACTTCAATGAGAACGTCAGGACTTCGTGTTGAAAAGAGTGCCCATGTCGCAAATACTAAAAGGACTATGAATAAGACTAGCTTCATTTTACTATTTGGAGACAAAAATAAATGTGCTATAGAGTTGTGACATTTTCCAAGGACTTTCAAAAGGTTTCCATTCTACTAAGTGTATATCATTGTGTTGCAATTGTGTTATAAGAAGATCCTTATATGCAATTGGTTCAGGTCGGGGTCCATCTTTGTAGTACGGAGTATCTACCAGATTCACGTACAACTTTTCACCAAACCCACCCCATCCAGTATCTGATGGTTTACGGACAATGAAGTTACCATCTTCATCACTGAATGATGTATGCATCATAATAAAATCTGAATTTGGAACACATCCAATTAACTTACCTCCCGGTTTAAGTCTCCTGCGGATATTTGTTATACTCATTTCAAAAAGTTTTTTAGATTCAAATATATAATGAATTGAAAAATTATAACATATTATGTCATACTTCTTGTTAGGTGTATTCATTATATCTCCTTCAAAGACAGAAAGACCCATATGATTATTTTCAAGTTGCGAGGCCCTCTTCTGAGCCTCTCGTAGAGAGTCTTTGTCTGGATCACATACATCTAGTCTCACTCCCATCTTATTCCATTTATGAAGATCTCCACCTTGTCCCGCGCCAACATCAAGAACACGATTACCTCTTGTAACTGTTCTTTCTATAAGGTCTCTCTTAATCTGATTATGATGTTTCCTCATAGAATCTGTCCAAAGGGGCCAGTCTGTTTTATAGGTTTACTGGGAGTTTCTTCTTTAGGTTTCTGTGATTCTTTTATCTTATCCATTATTATATAAATATGTTAACAAAAGTTTTAATTGAAGCATTATTTGTAGGAATATTACTTGTTGTAGTTGGAAAGTTTACACTGGGGAACAATACAGATGTTAAAAAATTATTTATTACTGGTGTTATCGTTCATATTATATGTGAAATCGTTGGATTGAACAAATGGTATTGTAAAAATGGAGCAGCATGTAGAGGTTTAAAGAATTAAAACGTTAAAAAATTAGAAATGGCATCTCTAGAACAAGATTACACAACTGTACCCGGACAGCTGTTTGCGTGCGTATCTATTGTGGGTCCTGATTGTCCACAGAAGAATGAGAAGTTTGGTCTCAAGATTCGTGGATGTTTTGCGACACGCGACGAGGCCGGGAATCACGCAAAGCGTCTTCAGAAAGAAGATGCGACGTTTGACATTTATGTGGTTGACATGTATAAGTGGCTACTAATTCCTCCGGATCGCGATCATATTGAAGATGTTCACTATAATGATGAAAAGCTAGAAGAGCTAATGACTAAGTACAAGGAAAACCAGGCTATGGCCGCTAAGATGTTTGAGGAACGCAAGAAGGATCTTACATCTAAGCCTATGAGTGGTGATATGCCATATGTGAAGGCTGGTGATGAGAATTCAAAGTACTACAATAAACCAGACGAAGCACCAATCTCACATCCAGCAGAGGTGGTTGAACGTCTCCGTTTGGAAAAGCCAGATATTCCAATGGAAGAACTCGTCAAGGAGGCTGACGAAATTGTCAAGAAGGAGATGGAGGGACGTCAGAAGGAACGCGAGGAAAATGTTGATAATAATTAATATGGAAGTAACGTTTCTTCTCACATGTTTTCTCTTCGCGGCACTCGTTTACTTTTTTGTAAAATTCATGCAGATTTACAACACTGACAAAAATTATTTGAGATTTCTTCCTTGGGTTGAGACAAAAGTAGAACCAGATGAATTCCCTAAATATACTGATATTATGGTAAAAAATGAAACAGTGACAGCAATGGAATTATTTAGATCACTTCAAAATGACAATGAAGCCCGAATCATTGGAAGTACGTTTAAACCAAACACATTTACAATGACTGGAAAGGGTTATGGTGACTTTGTAAATTTTGATCCAAGTGATCTTGAGACTTATGAAGGTCCAAAGACCTATAAGTTTGTGGGAGAGGGGGATTATGATTCCATTGAATTGTCAGATGAACTCAAGAAAAAACTCAAGGATTATCAAAACAATCCAACAGAGGCAAAGTCTGCCAGTATCAGAACTGAATTACAACAATTGTATAGTGTTGAGAACACAAAGTACAAAGCACCTGGTCCCAATTATTATGAAGATACTTTACCCGTGTCTTAAAATAACAGGTTGCATAGTTTTTCCCATAAAGAATCCAAGAATAAAAGCAATAAATATAACTACATAAGCAGTTTTATCCAAGTTAGAAAATGGATCAGGTTTGCTAACTTGTGGGGGCTGTTCATAGTACTGAAACTGTGGTTGGGGTTCATAGTACATAAACTGTGGTTCTGGTTCTGGTTCTGGTGGTGGAGAAGGAGGACTTAAATTTACATCTTCGGTTCTTGAATCATCAATAGATGGCGGAAGTTGAATACTGTCCATTTTTAATTAAAAAACACAATTTTTTAACTGGAATCTTCCTCAACAAAGTCTTTTAAATTTCCGTTCTCATCTGCATCTTCTGTGTCTTCTTCATCATCTTCAGATTCATCTTCTGTCATTATAGAATCTACATCACTGTCATCTTCATCTTCATCGTATTCGTCATCAGTAAAATCATCCTCAAACTTATCAACAATAGGTTCGTATCTCACTGGAGGTTTAACAATTCTGCCAGACCGTGTGGTATACATATATTACTTAATCCATGTTTATCTTTTAAGTGTGTATATACTTTTTCTTTTAATTCCTTTGCCTTTTCTGGATACAGTGTGTCCTGTATAAATTTTGTAAGTATATGAGCTCTACTTGAATAGTTTTTGCAAAAACCATACTTTCTCTCTTTTGTTGTTTCGCACCTACAAAAACACTTCTGGCATATGTTTCCTCCATTATCTCCTGTAATCAAAAACCATACGTGATTTGAATTATGTTCCCTTCCCAAATTTTCACAATATTTTGAATTTGTTTTTAACAGATAATCTTTACCATCCTTGTAAATCTTTTGAACCCTAGCACCTGACTGACCTTTTATGTGCTGCCTGATGAAAGTTTCAACATGTGCCTGTATCTCACTGTTTAAAAATTCATTCTTTGTTTGTTTTTTGGTGAAATTACCCTCTCTCTTTTTAAAAACAGTTTCATAGTCCTCAATAGATTCAACATTTACGTTCACACGTGTTTCATCTGTTCTTACAGTCACATTTATGAGCATATCAACAGTTGGATTAGAATCTACATATGTTATATCCTCATCCATATACAGAAAAACTGGTAAGTAAGGACCTTCTGTGAGTTTACCTGTATTTTCACAAACAACACAGCCCTTACCTTGACAATGTTGGTGTTTTGATTTTTTATGAGACCATGGAAGTCTGAAACCACTACCTACATAGACAGATTTATCTATTGTATTTTCCCAATCAATGGCCGAATATACCGACATAAGATGTTTGAGAATGTGTGAGCGTATATTCAAAGCCTGTTCTTGATCAACAACACAACCAGGCCAATTAAGATGAATACCAGTTTTTATCTTTCCAGATTTTGGTTTTGGCTCTGATACACTTACGATACACTTGATTTTACCAGTTATATTCTTTACTTTGTCACACACAACCTTAACAATCTGTTTTACAGTTTCAAGATTAATCGCTTCTTCATCTACATAATCCATATCCATAAAAAAGTTATAGCATGGGGTTTTTTGTTCAACCACGTAAATCTTTTGGTTCTTTTTGATACATTGAACGTATTGTTTGTAAAAGTCATTCAATCTATCAATTGGTACATTAAGCACACCCCCATCCATAAGAACATGCGAACCTGAACCTTTTTGTTTTTTCCATTCTTCAAACATCTTATTATATAAGAGCTTCATCTTTTTATATTATCAGTCATTGGTCTAATTTCCTGTTCTTCACGTGGTTTAGATTTAAGCTCTGAGTTGAGCTTTTGTATTTCATAAAGTTTCATTTGTTTAAGTTTTTCAATAGTTTCTTCTATGATATCATCTGTGATATTTGCAAGCTGACAATACCTGCGAATAGCCATCTTCATATTTATGCCAACTTCTAACTTGTTTAAAATTTCTTCCATTTATGTTCAACGTATAGAAAAAGTTTTTCTATTTGACGAAGTTAATCCATTAATAAATTTAGGATTTCTTATAACATTGTCAACTATAAAATTCCATTGTGGTCTTTTGTTGAACTCTTCTAGTGTGTCAAATGACATCATGTCGTTTTCATCATAGCATCTTCTTGATACTGGCTTTTTCATGTTTTTATAAAATTCCTCTACGTATTTTTGTTGAACATTTCTGGGAATATTAAATTCAATTATATATACATGATATATTATAGTAACATCCAAACCATTTTTTAAATCTTTTAATATTTCCTTCTGTGTTCTGTTGTTACATTCAAAATTGTAATAACTATAAACACACTGTCTAATATTTATTACACCTCTTGTTTCCTCTTCAAGTTCTCGGAGAGCTGCCACAATAGGGTTTGTAATCTCTTTTTTCCTACACCCACCTGTTACAAATATCCACTCTTTGTGTCTACGATCTCTTACAGTGAGAAATCTGGGTTTACTCTCTGTAAATGACACTAAACATGTTATCGCTTTATGCCGTACTTCTTTTCTCAACATTACGGATTCCCGTTAATATACCGGGACAAATTAATCCTCCTTCTTGACATCAGTTTTCACATCTGAAATTTCCGTTACCGTAGCAACGGGTGCAGGAGTAGGTGGAGGTGGAGGTGCCTGTCTCATCATCATAAACTCGTGTGCAGATGGAATGTTAGCTGGACGCGGAGCCTGAGCGGGAGGAGCTGATTTCACTTTCTGAAGTTCACGAAATAGATACAGAAGACCGAAAACACATAGAACAACTAGGAACATCATAATGTTATCACGTGAAAATGGGATCATTTTATGATTGCTTTATAGATTTTTCTGGATAAAAAATCGCACCCATTACGTCGGCGGCGATACGTGTGGGATAACCGTAGCGAAGATCGGGTTCCCTGAGTGGCAACTCCCCTTGTTTAAAATTGCCCTTTGGTTCATAGAACGAAACATTTTTGTGAATAGTACCTTTTGTAGGATCATATGTTACTGCAAAAATAAACGCTAACAGAGCAAAAATTAGAAGCAAATGATTAATATTCATTTATATTAATTATGGATTTTTTTTCGTGGATGCAATTGTGTGAAATCTCAAAAGAAAAGAATTATCATTGTACCCTTGGAAATCAACAGGCACTCCATTTTTACCCAACCATGAAACATTTAGTCTATCTATTGACTGGATTGGATAAGGATAATCAATAGCAAAATCATAATCACTAGATTTCTTGAATCTCTTTATTTCACCCCCATTCACATCCATTGGTATTAATCCAAAAGTTCTTCTGATATTTTGACCAGCAAAAAATCCAATTTCATTACTGGTCTGTGGAAGTGCATCCTCATTCAGATTTGTTCTGAGTTCTTCTATATCCAAGAATATTCCCTCACTGGGGTGAAGATTTGCAATTTTTGTGGATTTTATAAAGTCCTTGTCTCTGTATCTAGTGTTGTCTGAGTATAACTCTATCTCTAAACTTTGATAATCAGTTGCTACATTTGAAGAATTAATTAGACCTGACTCAAAACCTAATATGGTTCTCATCTCGTCTGTATTTACTTGCATTGAAAATGGATTTGTACTTGAACGTGTAAACAAAAACTTTCCTTCGTTTGGAAGAAAAGTTGCTGTAATACTACATATGTTACTTATGGCATTTGTAACTTCAGTTGCAAGTCCAGTCCCACTGTAAAACCCTGGAGGTATACTGATCTGTGTAAGATCCTCACCTTGTGTAGCAGACACGTTACTTACAGAAATAACACTTGTACCACTTGATAGGGTGTATATAGTGTTAGGAACAGTTGCATGTAACAGCTCAACACGCTTTACGTTTTTTACAGGACTTGTGAAATGTAGAACATAATTGTTACCACTTGGATACTTTGTTTGATCTCTATTCTCAGATGAAACAAAAATGTGTTTATATTCAATGTATGGTAATGACATCTTATTATTTTAGTATATTTTTAAAATTTAACAAAAGTTTTCACGATTGCATGTAAATTGAAATGTAATAAATGTGTTTGAATTTACTGTGGCGGGAGATCCATCTTCATCTAGAATTGAAATTGTTAATCTATCAATGCTCCTTATAGGATTAAAATATCTAGTAGATCTATTGTAATCATATTCTGATAACACAGATCTGCTAGATTGATTCACTGGAAAAGAACACAACGAACCATTTATAAGTGTTTGTGTTGAAGGTTCCGAATTTAGGTTTGGTGTGACACCTGTGACATTAAAATGAGAAGTAAGTTCTTCACATTTTATATAAGCAACATTTGAAGCTGATACGTCAAAGCTACCATTGATAATTCTAACCTCAGTTATGTTTTTCAGTGGTCTGACTAAATGATTCACGAAAGAACTTTGAGAGCCATTTAACCAGGTGTTTGAACTGATAGAGTTTGTAAACACTCTGTAACTTTCATATTCGCAATTATTGTTCATTTAATATTACAGGACATTTAAATAAGTGTCCCACCAACGCTGTCGTCTGACATCTCATACTCAGATTGATTCACAACGTACTCCTGAGCACCACATACCCCACCTGGTGTAAGACCTATTGAATATGGTGAGTCCTTCTTGCCAGAACCAGCCACACAATCCATGCTTACTGGAAGATCAAAAAAAGATCCCTCCTTTGGCCCAGAGACTTTCACAGGCTTGCTGGGTACATATCTAGCCTTTTTTGGTTTCATGAAAATAGAAATAATAATGAATAAGAGTATACCAAATGCCATAAACATCATGATCTGAGAAGAATTCTTCTTGTTGAAAAACATCGTATTATATAATTATTATATATTTTTTTCATTGCGTTAAAGGTTATACAATACTTTCCTACTAGAAGATAATAGTCATGGAAGATGAGATAATTCTTGAACGTGAAGGTCCTTCTAATGTGATGAAGTTAGATCCTGATGAAGAGGCATTCCTCAATGAAATAGAAATAAAACCCCATCCAAAGAAGTTTCCCAAGAAAAAGAGGGTGTCATATGCACCTCATCCACAGTATAATATGGAGGAGGAAGAAGAGGATATTGGTGCATTCACAAATCCAAATAAAGCAAGTGCTCGTCCTCCACCACCAGCAGAAGTCGTTGATTATGGTGATGATGAATCACAAGAAGGTTATGATGACGATGTAGGTGGTGGGTACGCCCATGGACCCAGTGCACCAATGGGAGAACAACCATCTGATGGTTACTCAACAATTGAAGATGAAAAGGCTGATATATTGAATAAATTGACTCGTCTTGAAAAGAAGGGTTTCAAGATAAACAAGCGTCTTAATATTTATTCAAGTGCTCAAGAACTACGCACAGAACTCAAGAGGGTTATGTACAGTATTGAGGTTGATCAGTCCATCAAATTCTCAAGACGAATGCTTGTCGCCTGTGTAACAGGTGTAGAGTTTCTCAATAAGCGATACAATCCACTTGACATTCAGCTAGAGGGATGGTCTGAGAGCGTTATGGAGAATGTAGATGATTATGACGGTGTATTTGAAGAACTATACAACAAATATAAGACCAGCGTAAAGGTTGCCCCAGAGATCAAGCTTATCATGATGTTGGGTGGAAGTGCTATGATGTTCCATCTTACAAACAGTATGTTTAAGAGTGCAATTCCCAATATGAATGATGTTATTAAACAGAATCCCAATCTTGTTCAGAATATGATGGAAGCTGTAAAGACTACGCAAGCAAAGAATGCTCAAAGCCCTCCACAGGATCCCACCCAACGTCCGACGTCTCAATCTAGCGGAGGTCGTTATGAGATGCAGGGCCCTGGACTTGACATAGGGAGTCTTATGGGAGGTATTATGATGCCTCCTGCAATGCCAATGAATACTTCCCAACCAAAGCTTGAACCTGTAGTAGAGGATGATAATGATAGTGTTTCTGACATTGTTTCAGTTTCAGGGGAATCCACTGGGGGTGAGACAAAGGATGTAAGTGTCAAACCTGGCAGAAAGTCTCGCAAATCAAAAAAGAATGAGATTAACCTATAAAAAAATCATATATACATAATAAATGTTATCATATACACCGATAGATTTTGAAGAACCTCAACCACCTCCTAGAGTTCCAATGCCACAAGAAATTTCACAGAATGAAAAACCAGTTCGTCGTTTTGTTCTTAAAACAGAAACTGATTATGTGGTGATGGCATTTGTTTTGGGAACAATAATTTTGATTATTTCAGATATGATGAGTAAGAAATGAAAAACTTTTTAATGGAGGTTCCTCTTTTTTTTCAGGAGACTCATCACCCTTGATATCATATCCACCCTGAAGATATACTTTTCTCCTTTTGTAAAACATAGCACATAATATACTCCAATTGTCTCGGATATCATAAATGATAGGCGGATTCTTAGCCCCACCTCTCATTATACGACCGATTGACTGTTTTACGTCAGACTTTGGGGTTGCCAAGATAAGAGTGTCCAGTGTTGGAATATCTAAACCTTCGTGTGCTAAGGTGTATGTACCAATAACTATAGTTTTCTTTGAACTTTCTTGTAGTTGTTCTTCTGACATTCCTCCCATATATAAACCACTTATATCTGGAAATTTTTCATGTATCCACTCACAGTGTTGTCTTCTCTCCGAAAGAATTAATAATTGTCTTGTTTTGGTTTTCAAAATATTTTTCACAATCTTTACAATCATCTCATTTCTTTCAGGACACTCTACAAGGTCTGTTATCATCTGAACTAGAGACAACTTACCAGTTCTATTGGTTGGGGGAAGCTCTTTGAACATGGGATGGTTATATTCTTGAACTTTTACCAACACCTTTTCCTCTTGACTCCTCTCAACTTCTATAATTGTATCACCCATAAACCAATGTAGAACTTTTGTTAGACCATCTTTTCTAAGTGGAGTCGCAGAGAGACCGTACACATACTTGGGACACATTTTGAACAGAGACTGTGAAAACACTTGAGCACATATGTGATGTGCTTCATCTACGATAACACAACCTATTGAATCAAATGTATCAGAAGGATATTCTTTCATTGACAAAGATTGTAACATTGCAATAACAAAGTCGTGCTCTGTGTCAATTGTATTTTGTTGAACCAAACCAATGCTGGCCCCGGGAACAAATTGTTTTATTCGCTCTCTCCACTGGTTTGCCAAAAACTCTTTGTGAACTACAATCATCGTACGGACACCTAGGGTACAGGCAATTGCCAATGCAACTGTTGTTTTCCCATATCCACACGGAAGTGATATAATACCATGTCCACGGGACACAGCAAGATCATGAGCTTCAATCTGATGTGTCTCGCGTCTGAGCTTTCCCTCAAACTTAACAGACATTTTAGCGGGTTCAGCACGTACGTCTTCAGTAGGGGGACCATATTTTTCCTCACCCCAGAACCTAGGAACACAGGCTGTGTCCTTTTTCTGTTTGAATACCTTGAAAGCTGGTGGTTTAAATGTAAACTCTGTGTTCACGATGGGTCTCACGGTTAGTTCTTGTCTTATGTCTTGATTCATAGAACATATATATCCAGATCTTGTGAGCCTCATTTAGTAAATTAAAGTATAGAAACTTTAATTCTATATACAATGATTGACATTGATGATAACATTGATCAGCTAAAGCAGGAACTTCTCCGCCTAGAGGGATCCCTTCGGGTGTTTCAGAGTCTTAAGCAGGCGGGGGTCACAAAAATTCCGGTTAAACAAGAAAATCTAATTATGAATACAAAGGAAGTAGTAGAGCATGTTCAAGGTGAAGGGTGTAGCGGACAAGGAACAGATTGAGCGTTTTAAAGAATTTAGTGATGATGCTGTTTTATTGCAATGTTATAAAAACAAGATTGAATTTGGTTGTACATATAACAATGCAGTTGAACAAAGAATTTACGAAATTGAAATAAAAATGCAAAAAATTGAACCAGATTGGTTAGATCTTATTGATTAGTGTGAGCTTCCATGCAACACCAGAGTAATCACCTACATTCCACACACCACAAAATTCAATGTTCACCTTTATGCGGTCACCCTTTTCAATCTCATAAAAGTGTTCATCAGTTTTGCATACAACTCGTTTGTTATTCCAAGGAACCTTTACACGAAGTACTGTTCCCGATAAAGGATCATGAACCATGACATTTTTTATGTGTTTTTTAAAACTTTCGTGAATATCTTTTATCCTCTTGGTAGTTTCGGCAGATAGATCTAGATCTATGTACTTTTTGTTATTTTTTGTATACATCTTTTCACCAAGTTTGCAATTACAAAAAATGTTTATAATCTCTTTTGATACAACAGAAGAACCCTTGTTTCTAAACTCCATTGTTTTTAATAATACCCAATGTTTTAAGTTTATTAATAAACTCACGCTTCTCACCAGTTGTCATCTCCGTGTCATTGTTAACAATCTCCTCGGTGAGTGTTTGTCCCTTTTGGAAATGAGCAATCTCTAGTCCTGACAGTTGCATACTGTTCAAACGGAAGTCTTGAAAAGCCTTCATTGTCAGCGGAACCAATGGGCATACTATATTATAAATAGCACGTGCATAGTCCCTGATCTCAAGTTGTGCATGATCTTCCATCCTCAATTGAAGATAATGCATCAGATTGTGGAGATTGATCTTCCAATAGAACTCTGTGTAAGTTGACTGAGGTAGGTGACAGCGAGCCAGCTCACGGCAACAACCCATACCCAGTATTTCATTATATATTTCAAAAGAAGCCTCACATATCTTCTTTGGACCCTTCATCATCTCAACCTCGTCAGGACTCCCTGGAATCAGAGGACCTCCAGATCCCTGACGGTTTGTCTCGGACTGTGTACGATACTCCTGTGGCACATAGAATTCATCAGGGATAATTGAATACCTTCCAGAAACCTCATTAACACTTGCGGTTCGGTGTCGGAGGTGCTGTCGGGCCACAAATATAGGCATCTTAATGTGAAACTTAAATTCAATCATCTCAAAGGGTGTGGTGTGCCAGTTCCTCAACAGATATCGGATGAGGCCTTCGTCGCTTCGCGTAGTTTTTGTTCCCGCGGCATAAGATACCCTCGCAGCCTGCACAATGGCTGAATCAAGATTTTCTCGTGGCATATGATCAACGAGTCTAACAAAGCCTTCATTATGAACCTTAGTTTCCATTTATTAACTATTGACCCATAGCTTTAATAAGTTCTTCTAGGCTTGAGAAATACCTCTTGAGATCCTTGACAAACCTCTTATCCTTCATAAGGACCTGTGGATCTTTCTCTTGTTTAACCAACCAAGCAAGATTTGGGATTGAATACTTTGTTTCTTTTTGATTCTCAGTGGGTTTGCGAGACTTTATAGGATTCTTTTCGGTTGTCCGGGGCTTGCCAACAATCCTACGATTCACATAACTGAGAGCCTGCATCACTGTGTCTGCGAGGTCATCTTTCTTCTTTGATTTTTTGAATGTGTCAATCCATCGTTTGTTAGTGTCACATGAGTCAAGGAATTCACCGCAACGAATGATGGACGTCTGTTTGCGCTTCTTGTACTGAGCCTTTCCAGGACCAACAACGTCAGGGATTTTATGTCTAGCATCATATTCAATAACTTCACCTCCCTGTATCTTTATAATAAAATACGCATGGAGAAAGTGTTCAACCATCTTCATGCGTTTGTTTCTGTCTGGTTGTTTTTCAATAAGAACTGTTCGGGCTTGAAGCAACCAATCTCTGCTGTCAAGGTGTCTGCATAGAGCTCTATAAAGGCCATCTGTACTCTCTGGAGGCACGTCACCTACTTCCCATTCTACAATAGTATTGTTATTACTAGGATCCAAAAGACACATGGCCAAATTTTTAATACCCACGTCAATACTTAATATCATTTAAAGGTTAGATAGGATTTTCTTTAAATGAATTGTTGGTGGTGTTGTCACCCTCCAGCTGAGCTTCGTATGCCTTTGTCATACAAAAACGAAAAATTCAAAACAACTGGTCAATTTTGTAGTTGGGAGTGTATGAAATCGTATGCCATGAAGAATACAAATCAAAACAAGATGGGTAATATTTGTATGCTTATAAATTTAATGAGGGTAAAACATTACGGAGGAGACTCTCGTCAAGTAATTATGCGAGCACCAAGTCCATACTGTCTGAAGATGTTCGGGGGGACAATTGACATTGAAGATTTTAGAAAATCAAACCATAAAACTTTAGTGGTAACAATGCCAAATGAAGAACATAAATTACAGACTATACATATCAAGGCTGCCGAAGAAAACAAAACAGTCTCAGATAAAGACCTAAAAGATAGATTGAAGCGTATTCACAGTTCAAGCGGTGAAAATGAACCCCTTAAACTGAAAAGGACAAAGCCATTGAAGAATCAAACACAGAACAATTTAGAAAATACTTTAGGATTGAAAAAGAAGAAGTCTTCTTTGCTTATTGGTGGGTCTTGATTTGGGTAGATCTTGTGTCTGAACACTGTGAAACCATTCGTCTCCTTTGTGTGCAGTCCATTGCAACTTTGTTCTTTCAAGACTCTTTCTGCAAAGAACACACGGAAAAGATGTTCCTAGTATACCGTCACATCTCATACGGTATACAACAAGATCACCATACACTCTGTGTACCCATTTCGCAAACTTGTGTTCTGGAACACCCTTTTGTTTACTCTCTCTCACAAGTTGCTTAATCATTTTTCTTTCTGCACAACATATACAGTCACTAACAATACAACGATCCAACGGCGACTTTTGCCAGGTAGCATGTCACGTGGGGATACATTACTCTCTTTGATATAACATAGAATCAAATTTTTAAGTGACAGTTTGGGCAATGTGTCAGTCCATCTTTTGAATCGCGATAGTAATGACAGTTTTTACATTCAAATGGGTTACGAGGAATGCGTTTTTTCAAACCACTCTGAAGTTTTTTAACAGGGTTGCCTTCTAACATATCACGTTCTGCCATCTCTGATAGTGTGGGAAACATCATACACAACAAGGGAATGTTACTTTTATCTTTTTCAAGTTAACAACACCCTTACCAACCTCAATAAAATTGTCAATTAGGGTTGGAATCATAGTCTGAAGCAACTGCTTTAGCGTTGGTGTGTCCTCAGTTGTACACAACTCAAGTGCTATATAAGTAATAAGTTTTGTTGCAATATTCTTCTTCTCTGGCCCTGTGAGTTTTGTCATTGTATTAGCTTCCATCATAATAGCCAATAGGACTACACTGATGTTTTCGGCATTCACACCAGTATCCTTGAAACGTTCTTTAATATCATTGAATTTACTGATGTATGATTCAACGTTTATCTTGTGGTTGTAATTTTTCAACACACTTTCCATACTTTATATAGTATTGTATTTTTTCCTCTAAGACTATGATCCTTGCAACAATGTTTATGTCGGTTGCATATGTAACTTTCAAGGCATTCAAGCCTGATAGAGCCTCCTGAAGCGCCTTTTTGTCACATTTTTCGTTAATGCCTCTGTTTATGATATTTCTTATATATGTCAGTGATGTCTGTCTGTTATCATTTCTGATCCATCTCATTACAGAAGTTAAAACATTGCCAGAATCATGAACATCCAAATGTCCAGAACGTACTCTCAATTTCTGTCCTTCTTTTATCATAGATATAATCTTAAGAGACCACAGAATATCTTCTTCGTCCATATTATTATGGAATTGATACATATCTCTATATTTTTAATAATCCTTGGTTTATTTCCACCTTTAGAAGATACAAGAAAGACTAAAGAAAAATATAATAAAACTTTTATATTTGTGTCAATACTTTTTTACTGTATGTTTCTTTATGATTCAATAAAAAACAGAAAGGGACTTGAAACTGGTGTTAGCACATACATGCTATTACAGTCATTGAAAAATACAATAGATTATTTCAGAGACGAATAAGTTTGTAAAGATGTCCTAATATTGTATATTTTTCATTCCATGTCAAAAATCCTTGTTGCAACCATTGGTGATACACAACATTCATCAGCCACAAAAGACAAATAAGCTTTTGAAGCTCTTTCATCTTATTATAATGGAGGATCAAAAGGTTTCGTGGGAATTTGTGCGTGACCATATTCTCATAAGACTCACAGACCTTGAAGAAGAGGTGCGACTTTTACGAGAGGTTTGTTGGCCAGTTTGTCAAGCTTTGTCTGAGTACAGTCAAATTTCCAATACCAGTGAAAAACAGAAATTTTTTAAACATGGAGGTACCAGGGACACTGATGAGATGATTATGCTTCTGAAAAGAAAAGCAAAATTATATCACATTCTTCAAAAACAAAGTGGAGGACTCCTCAAAGAGGAGATCGCGCGTGTATTACACAAGTAAGAGTGTTTTTTCTTTCTGGAGCAAGAAGTATCCGATTTGGAAAAACTGGTTTGCAGTTTTTCAAAAATATCCTGTCATGGTAATCTGGCCAATTTACCCAACCATTTGTGTCATTCACCGTATATTTAAACTCTTTTAATTCTTCTGATGTATATCCATGCATTATGTTTATACGAGGTATCGCAACAACCTCTGGTCTATAATATGATAATATACCTTTTATGTTTTTCAATAGTCTATCGTCTGGTATTTCAGTTGAGTGAATACAGAACATATACTGACCATTACACATCTCATAATTAACATCTGTGTTCCAGATATTTTTAACTCTTGGATATTTTTTCATAAGATGGAATGTTCCAGATTCCAAACCGACTAAACTGTTGTAACACACAATTTCATCTTCTGGATCAATCAGCTTCGTAAGATATGCTAGTAAGGTACACAAGTCTTTACTTCCACTGAGAGCATAAGTTATTATCATAACATATATATTTTATTTATACATAATAATAATGGGTAGAGTGAATTATTCTACAAATCACGTGCTTTTATCTGTGACACAAAAGCCTTTACACAGGTATACTCCAAGCACGCTTGACGATACTACGGTGTATGACAATCTTCCATCGGGTGGAAAACAAGGAAACCGAACAAATTACTCAGAAATTACAGAAATTAACGAAAGAACCAGTGTTGAATTTGATGTTCTTATTATACTTATTTATGTTCCAAGTGGTGGTGAGGTCGCTGTCACGGTTACAGCCGAGGGTGGTGTATACAGCTTAGGAGACTTTACAGGCCCATTGGTCAGAGGGAAAACATATCAATTTACATATCCAGTTGGACATCCTTTCAGATTTTCAATAACAAGTGATGGGACGCATGGTGGTGGTGCTGAACGCAATCATGGTATCACTGTGAGTGAAAATGTTTTGACTTTTAAAGTCCCACAGACTGTCCCAGATACAATTTATTATTACTGTACCATTCACAGCGGTATGGGTTCAAGCCTTGCTGTTGGGTATGATACCACACTGGCTGTACCAACTGGTTATACAATAAGGTGGATAGATGAAGACGAGATATTTACATCTAAGATTGATCAGGATGAATTTACAAGATCACTAGGTAGAATTACAAACATGTTTACAACAAGAAGACCTGGGGCTGAGTCTGAGTACTACGACACAACTATGGTTGTTGCACTTGGAGCATATGAATCTATGAGTTCTGCAGCCACGGGTGGACCTACTAATAGTGACTATAGTATCATCGGCGGACAAGTTGTTTACAGTGGTTGGACACCCGACGGGAGACTTACATTCCGTGGAGGTTTAGACAACAATGATCAGCTGTTATCATTCTCTGGACCAGCTGGCAATTTTACTGATATAGCTATAACCCACGAGACACTACATGCCATTGGTATAGGTTCAACGACCGCAATTGCAGGACGAAACTTCAATGGTATAACAGATATGTTCTTGAATCTGGGTAACGGTACTGATTATTTATGGACTGGCGCGAATGCATTGGCTGCATATAAAGCATTTCACTACAACGAACTAGCTTCAGACATTGAGGGTGTTCCGCTTCAAGCGGAGGATGCATCTCATTTCTATGACGGTTCCGATGGTGGACTTAGATCACAAGAGAGGGTTATCAATGGAAAGACTTACAGAGGAACATGGAATGAAATGGTAACTGCAACAGGTGGCACACATGTGACACCCCTTTCCGCGGGTGTATTGAAAGATATGGGTCTACCGATTGACATGACCAGGGCCGAGAGCTGTTTTGCTCCTACAATGCCCAAGACTTGGGCTTTTGATGTTTCTATTGTTGGGGGAAAATTTAGATTTGCTCCCAACACTTCTGTGTACACAAATGTTTATTCACACACCACCATAACAGATGTTGATAATCCCACCCTAAGACTGGAAAGACTTGATACTATTGTGTTGAATGTTCCAAGTGGTTTTACAATGAATGTTTATTCAAACACATATTCTGGAACACCACCATGGGATTCACTTACAACAGGAACAATAAATGGAACAATAACTATTAGTCCTCAGGTTGCAGACAGGAATGACTGGTTGTACAATCATGTGTTGTACGCCAATCACAATGATAGCACCGTAAATGGCTTTATAAAGGTGTTTGATATCAACGGGACTGACGGTGATATCAGTGGAAATGGTGTTTTTGATATTAATGATCCTACAAGCGTTGATTATAACCCAGAGGCTATTTTGTGGCAAGGTTTCACAACAAATTGTTATGCAACTACTTCAACCACACCTGCGGAGTTCCCTCTCTATACAACGGGATCTATATCACAGCCTTGGGCCTTGGCGACAACATGTATATACAGACGTAGATATGCAGGCTTTCTAGAGAATAGTGATTCTGGTGTGGTTCTCTTGAGCCAATCAGACGACCTGGCAACATCAAACATATACACGTCTGGTGGAGACGGGATACTTGCATTGTCCTTCCATGAAAATCCAGAAGAGGGTAATGTGTTCGTACGTTTCCGGGTGGGCACTTCAACTGCTGGTCTACAGATCCAATCCGAACCTGTCAAATACAATCATTATATGACTGGTATATATGTTGATTATGACGGCACTTCTGATTTAAGAATGTTTATGTATGATTTTTATTCTGACACATTGTCACAAGTCCCTCTAGCAAATTACACAACCCTTGGGACAGGGTGGAATGGTGTGATGCGAAACACAAACTTCAAGATTGGAAAGGCTCACACAGAGGCTCTGTATTGGAATGGTAAGGTTGGGAATGTTACCGTGACAACTCTAAGAAACAATCAGGCTCTCCCTGTTGAGGCTGAGATTCTAAGCATGATAAAGACACCTAGAACGTGGTCAGAAACATACAAACATGATAATCTCTTCAGGAAACCTGATGAGGCTGGGGATTATGCAGTTACTCCTGATATCGCGACCCAAACATTACAATATACACATTCTGGAAACTACTCCTTCCTTAATGGAGCTTTATTCGTTTCTCAAGGCGGTTCAAGTGATATCTCTAGGACTCTTACAAAACCTGATACATTTGTCATTACAATAGATATTGTATACAATAACAAAGATCTTAAACTTTCTACAACATCTGTATACAACAACACAGGTAGCAATGGCTTTCAGCTATCTGCTGCAGATGCCATGGCTGCGGCAGTAGCAAATGTTGTCACTGACGGTGTAACATATACTGAAACTGGAGACGGTGTGACAATAATTACAATTGATGGCACAAATCAAAACCTTCCAGATACAGTTTATGTAATTTCTACGACGGACTCCTCGTGGCGAGATGGACCAATTGAATTTGACGGATCTTCCTCAGTTACCTCAACTCCTGTTAATTTCAAGGTGAACAGTTATACTTTTGGTTTAGCAAGCGACGCAGCAACAAGTTCTGGTCTTGCAACAAAGGTATGGGTCCTGAGTGGAACTTTACTACAAGATGACTTGATAAGTGTAAATTTTGTTAATAATATAAACACTTCTGATTCAACACAAAATCTTACAAAGACTAATTAAGAATGTGTGATGAATGTAAAAATATTGAGAAGTGTCCTTATTGTGGACAGGAGTACATGAAGATAATGATGAAGTATCATATATCAATTTGCATAAAGAAGACCACCCATCCCGTTCTTGATCTTTAGGATGTTGTAATTCACAGCATATATAGTTTTAGTGACAGTTTCAGAACAGTGAAGTTTGAAATTATCTATACGGCTGAAATTGAGGGTACCGGTGGGCTGAAGTTTTGATACATTAAGACAGAATGGGTATAAGAACATATTTTCTGAGTTTGAAGAAGTAAAATCAGTGTGATAATAGCTGGGTACAGCTGTATAATTTGGTACAGATATGTCGCTATCAGTAATATCACAACCGTTAACTTCAATTTTTATAGTGTTACTTCTAGAAACAAGACTGTTTGTTGTTGCATTACTGCTTGCAATAAATTTTACAGGATGATTAAAAGATAGTTCTTGTATCTTCTCATGTGAGGGAGTTGATTGTTGAACTTGATAAACAAGCATCTCACCACCTTCTGTCATCTTTATGCGTTCATCAGTATCAAGACTTGCAAAACATGCATATAGATCTATGTAATAATTAATGTTAAGAGATGATGACCATTTGATTCTTACCTCAACATCATGGTATGATAGTGCAATAAGTGGTATGGCACTTTGCCAGTTTTCACAAAAGAAGAAACGTAGTGGATAGAAAAATGATTGTGAACCTAGACCCCCATGAAGACTTGCTGGAAAACTCTTGGAATATGTCTGTGCAAATGTGTCTATTGCGATTTCTTCTGTAAATGTGACATCCTGTTTATCAATTACTTGACCACCTATAAGAAGCTCACAGTAATCAATTACCTCTGACCAGTTTGTTATAAGTTGCGTTGTACCACTTACAGAGGCTGTAAGATAAACATAACCAAGAAGATCACCTAAACGCTCAAATCTAACAGTAGAGAGACCCCCGGGTCTAGGGGAGCCTTGAATGAGTTGTCTTTTTTTGAAGATTGAAAATGGTGTGTGTCTCTTATACATAGACTTAAAAAATGACACTTCTGGGTTTCCTGTAAGAAAAACATCTTGTGCTCCTACAGAAACAAGTTGAACTATTCCTGCTGACATTATTATTTACTTGGCATAATTTTTGAGAATAATGTATGCCAATGAATAAAAGAATGACATTACAATCATTTCTTTAGTGTTTGTTGAATTTCCTGAAAATTTTTTGGATAAAGTATATCTTATTATTGCAAAAACAAAAAATGCCAGAATAAAATTATAAAGATTCTTGTTCATTATTATATAATGTCACATAAGATTTCTTTTGAAGGACACAAAGGACTTCTGTTCTTGAATGATCAAAGTGTAATGTTTTATGGTGTTAGATTTTCAGGAATTTTAGAGGCTGTGAAATTCCTGAAAGATCTCAATCCAGGTGGGTTCTATCAGCCATGGTGCTATGGGAATACAAGGGGTGTAAAAGATCTCCAAACTAAGAAAGTTTATATACACAACAAGTGGATGGACTCTGAAAAGACTGCTGAGTTGTATTTAAAAGTATGCCGCTAATTTATATAAATGTTTTACGATGAAACAAATACATCTTCGTACAGGGATGGGATACCAAAAAAGTATTGGCACATGAAAGACATAGAATTTGATGATTGGGAAATACCACCATGGGAAGTTATTCTTGATAGAAATATGTGTTTGGGAGAAGGTTCTTTTGGATGTGTTTACAAAGGTAGTTGGAGATATATAGATGTTGCTGTTAAGGTTGTAAGTGATCCTAAATTGTCACCTCTCTTCATTGAAGAATTCAACACAATGACACATGTCAGACATCCTAACATAGTTCAACTCCTTGGTTATGTGAAGGAACCTTTCATGATTGTCATGGAATATCTACCGGGTGGTTCTATAAAATCACTCAATGTTGATCAGTCGCTTGATATTGTCAAAGCGCTATATTATCTTCATCAACGCAGACCCACACAAATCATACACAGAGATATAAAACCATCAAATATAGTCTTAACAAAATCTGGAAGACCAAAACTTGTTGATTTTGGACTGAGTAAATGCAAAGATCTTGAGAATTACGAAAACACGGTTGGATCAATTGGTACAAAGGATTTTAGAGCACCTGAAGTAAAATCTGGAAACTATGATTATAGGATAGACACATGGAGTACTGGTGTTGTGTTTTTGAAATTTATTGAAGATCCTTCAATAAGAAAATTTGTAAAAAATAATATGGTTGTAGAAGATCCTAACAATAGAAAAGAGTTGACAGAAATAATAAAATTTTTAGAAGATTGGAAACCTAGGAAATGTTCTTGTTTTTAGTTAATGAATTTAGTATATCAATGCTCTTTGAGCAATCTACGTCCCACCAAGTTCCCCGTAGAGTTTTATCTGATGATGATATAGAAACTTCTCTAGTTGGAAGAACATACCACGGAACATTTACAAAATTCTTGAGATCTCTAAAAATACCTTTATCATGTGCAATTATAGGCTTTTCAAAATAGTTTGCCTCTAAGATAACTACACCTGTACCCTCACCCCGTGTAAATGTAATAACATAATCACACGAATTATACAAACTTGCTGTAACTTCATCTGTTAGTAATTCTATGTTATCACTATCTTTGATATCTCCTTGTTTATCTGTATTAATTATAAGACGATGATTTGTTCCCTTTGAAAATTTATTAAATGTATCTACCAGTGAATTCAAATTTGTTCTCGTAGAGTTTTTTCCCACGTATAAAAATACAAGTCTGTTTGTATCCTTTTCTTTTGAAACTATTTCTGGCTTTGATTGAATTAATTCTGAAGTACAATAGTTTAGTGATTTACAACAAACTTGATATCTGTTGTACAGTATCTCTTTTTGAAATTCAAAAGGAACTATCACACGAGAGAATTTTTTCATCTCAGTTATAATATCCGGATGAACATCAGATGTATAAAATGTTGTATATAATTGACTTATTGAATGAAGTGGTAATGTCTTTATAAAATCATTATACCAAGAATTATAATTTTCTAAATAGTCTGAAAATGTATGTGTATTAAGTGTATCATCATCCGATTGATGAAAATGCTTTTTCATATATGTTTTTCCAAACCCTAGCGACCACCACGTAAGAGGAAGATCTGGCCTCAACATATGATTGGGTGTATCTAATACAGGATCTGGTCCGGATTTATAATTCTTGGTAATGTGTTTTACAAGATCTTTTCTAATATATGTTACTTCATACACACAAGGGAGATTACCGTCAAGCCATGGCTGTAGAGGGTAATTATTGCCATGAATATGTACTACATAAAAGTGTTTATTCATGAAATCCAAAGTTTCATTCATTAATTTAAAATTGTTAATTGTATGAAATTCAATAATTATCTGTGAAAAATTAGTTATCTTCTTTGTGTCTTTCAGAATCAACCATTCGTATCCTTCAATGTCAATTTGAGCCATTATATTTTTACAATTTGTATGACCATTTGAATCCAAAATGTTATCTATTGTATCAAATACATCTGTTTTTTGATTGCTTATACCAGTTTTAAAAAAATGCAACCAATCTGGTTTATTTGTAATACCATTTATAGTATGATCATAAACATAACATTCTTTATTATACAATTTCCAAAAACTGTTTTCAAACTGTATCTTGTCTTCTGATCCTAAACTGTACAAACAATCGTATTCTGGGAGTCCTTCAAGACACACATAACCACCATCTCCTTCATCACCAATCCTTATTTTGTCAAGTTCAAAATTATAAGGAGTCAGCTTTCCTTTCAATAATTCGCAATTTACTAGAAATTCACTAATCATTTAAAGATTATAATGTTTTTATCTTTAAATGATTGATAAAGTCGCTGTAGTTACAGGTTCAACGGGGCAAGATGGTTCATATTTATGTGAACTTTTGATTGAAAAAGGGTACAAAGAAATAAGATGTGCAATTAGAAGATCTTCTAGATGCTTGTCAACGTCTAATATAAAACATCTCCTTGACAAGATTTCAATTTATGAATGTGACATAACAGACTATACAAGTGTTATGAAATTGTTTAGCGATTCAGAAGGTCCTTTTGAAGTCTACAATTTGGCGGCACAATCCCAGGTTGGTACATCTTTTACATGTCCACAAACAACTTTTGAAATAAACACAATAGGAACACTTAATATTCTAGATGTTATTACGAAACTTAGCATAGTTGACAAATGCAAGTTTTATCAAGCATCAACGTCGGAGATGTACGGAAAGGTCAAGGAAATTCCTCAAACAGAAAAGACGGATTTTTATCCCAGGTCTCCTTATGGGATTGCAAAATTGTCTGCTCACTGGCTAACAATAAACTTTAGAGAAACACACAATCTTTTTGCGTGTAATGGTATCTTATTTAATCATGAATCTCCACGGAGAGGTAAGTACTTTATCACACAAAAGATTGTAAAGGGTTTTGAAGAAATAAAGAATAACAAGATAGAGTTCATAGAACTTGGAAATCTAAATGCTAAGAGAGATTGGGGACATGCTAAAGATTATGTCTATGCAATGTGGTTAATGCTTCAACAGCAAAATCCCGATGATTATGTAGTTGCATCTGGTAAACAATATTCTGTTAGAGATTTTGTTGAAAAAGTTGCCGGTTATCATGACATTACTATCATATGGGAAGGAGAAGGTGTTTCTGAAGTTGGGAGATGTTCCCGCACTAATAAAATCCTTGTAAAAGTTTCTGAAAAGTTTTACAGACCGTGCGAGGTTGATACATTAGTTGGAGATTCTAAAAAGATCAGAACACTAGGCTGGAAACCTGAATTTAACATAGATGATCTTATTAAAGATATGATAGATAATTATTAATAAATGATTATTGATTGTTTTACATTTTACAATGAATGTGACTTATTGAAAAAAAGGATAAACTATTTATCACCCGTGGTTGATAAATTTGTTATAGTAGAATCAACTATTACACATAAAGGAAACCCAAAAAAATTATTTTTTGACATGTCCCAATATGATATGTCAAAAATTGTACATGTTGTTGTTGAGGATAATCCGGTAGATGAGAACCCCTGGTCGCGTGAGAATCATCAACGTAATTGTATAACACGAGGTCTTAAAACTCTTGAATTGTCAGATGATGACGTTATTATGGTTTCAGATGCGGATGAGATTCCTAATAGAGATATAGTAACAAGCTCTAAACAAGCTCTTGTAACTTATCCAGTTGTGTCTTTTCATATGTTTTCATTTGAGTATACATTTGATTTTATTCAAACTACTGAACCTTGGTTCGGGACAGTTATGTCTACTTGGAAACAATTTAAAGAAAATGATAATTTCCCACAATTTTTAAGAAATAATCGCTGGCATTTTCCAAAATTAATTGAATCTGGATGGCACCTGTCTAGTTTCGGTGATCCTCAATTTATTGCGAATAAGATACACAATTTTGCACACTGCAATGATAGAGATAATAGTGATGTAGACATAGAATTTTGTAAGAATCTGTTAGAAAAAGGTATTTCAAAGGATGGATTACACAAACACGCACAAACTCCGCAAGAAGTTAAAGATTCAATTCCCAAAGAACTTATATAATGAATGTCCAATTTTCAGTTGAAAATGGTATTGCTTTTACAGAAATAAATGGAGTTAAAGGTACATTAAGACAGATGGATTTTGAAATTTTAAAAAAGGTTTCACAGACAATTTCTGATAATGGAATATATATTGAAACAGGTAGCTATCTAGGATGTAGCGCAGTTATAATTGGTCTTTGTAATTCAAACGGTTCAATGATATATTGTCATGATATATGGGAAGTTGATATGAATAATCTTTCTAATGATGGAGCTCCTCCACCCCTAGTTGAAAACTATTTTTATAAATTCTATGAGAACGTAAGAAATAACAATCTAGAAAAGAGAATTATACCTATTAGAGGTGATAGCAAATGGTCATTAGGTATTCACAAGGACAATACTGTTGACCTCGCTTTCATAGACGGTGATCATTCATACGAGGGTATCACAAATGATTTAAAATCCGTATGGCCAAAGATGAAACATAAAGGATATATATTATGCCACGACTGTTCACCAAATACCGAGACACTACAGGGTTTAACGGATTTTTGCAAGGAAAAAAATATAACAATTAATCATTTTATTGGGACTGATATGAAGATGATTCAAGTAACTGTTCAGTAGGAAAAACACACTTTTGTTGATCACACTGAATCTGAACAAGTTTACATTTTTTTGGTTGAACTACTCTTTTCTCAACAACAACTGGTTTGCATACATAAACATATGGAGGAACAGTAAACATATTTTTATGTATATTATATAATAATGAATTATTTAATTGTGTTATTCGCAATGGCTCTCAATATTGTTTTGCCCATGTTGTTTTCTCCTCTTGCCTCTGTACAGGAGTGCAAACCCAGTACAGGGTGTGGTGCAGATCTTGGTTTGAAGGGACAGATTATGCATAATATGTACCACAGGAATCAAAATATGCTTGGGAGCACTCTTATAACTGGTCTTATTACTCTTTTGGCTCTCTTAGTGGGGAAGTACTTTTAGAACCTCTTCTATAGCAGGATGTCTCTGAATGTCCTCGTTTTCTAATATTACTCTCTCTATGTAATCCAATTGCTCCTGATAACAGTCCATATTGTTAACAAGATATTCCAGACCACAGTCTATTCTGTTAGGAAGATCACACTGTTCGGGATCACCAGAAATAACCATCCATGAATCCATACCAATACGAGTCATAACCATTCTCATCTGTTGTGGGGTTGCATTTTGCATCTCATCTGCCATGATATAAGATCTGTCAAATGTCCTACCCCTCATGTAAGCGAGAGGGCAAACTTCTATGGTTTTGTCTTGTACCATCTGTTGTAATTTAAAAAAGGGAAAATATCCTTCCAAGATATCATACATTGGTCGGGTCCATGGACTCATTTTTTCATTTATATCACCAGGTAGATGACCTAGTTCTTCTCCAGCCGTAACATTTGGTCTGGTCAGTATGATCTTCTTGATCTCCCCAGCCTTCAACTTCTCCGCTGCTACTTGACAGGGGAAGAGAGTCTTCCCGGAACCTGCTGGTCCGGTGGCAACAACAATAGGCTTTTTTCCCTGTAATGCTTTCAAGTAGACACTCTGATTGACAGTTCGGGGAACTATTACTTTCATATACTATCTTAGGGTATTTTATTTCATTTATCCTGGTCATGGTTGGGGACAAAGGGACCGAATCTCTTCTATACATCTTGTATAATATATGTGGCAGTCAAAATTTTATATAAAAAATAAAATCCTTCAACATACAAAGAATATGTCATCAGCGCTCACTTATAACAAGGCAATTACCATCAGGAAGAATATGATGAAAGAGCAAAAGAGGGCTCAGGCTGTATGTGCCCAACGTCCCAAGTCCCAGGACTGCCGTGTTGCTTGGGATCAGGTTGAAGAGTTATGCTCAACACTAAGTGACTGTGAGATCAAACGCTCCGTTGAGATGACGGAGGAACTCCAGGCTGAACTTCCGTGGGAGGAACCATCTAAATTTTATGATGTGTAAACTTAATGGATGGTTTTATAGTGCAAGAGATAGCAAAATATCTATCTGAAAAGGAAGTTTGTAAATGTCAGTGTGTTTCAAAAGAATGGAAAAGACTCTTTAAAAAGTGTGAGTTGTATCCTCAAAAACCCAAAAAATCAAAGATGTGTGGATGGCCACCTCGTCCTAGACACCTGACAAAAAGGATATCCGAGTACCTAGACTTAAGGATTTACCTCAATTACTAAGAAAAGCATGTGTGGTATTATTTGTGCCTTCAAAAGCAAAATCCCTCGGGGACGGACCCTAGCTCATAGGGGACCAGATGATCCCAACTGTGAAGAATCTAATGACTTAGTTTCCATGAGATTTTCAAGGCTATCAATCAATGGAGGTACAACTGGAAAACAACCATTCGTTGATGGAAATCATATGATGATATGCAACGGTGAAATTTACAACTTCAAAAAATTTTCTGATCCCAATGAAACATCTGATTGCAAAGCACTCTTTGATGTTCTCAAGTTGAACAGCCCGTTTGAGGTGTGCAAGAGTATTGCACACACTGAATTTGCGTTCTGCTACTGGAACGGTTATGAACTTTGGGTTGCACGTGATCCTATCGGTGTTCGTCCTCTATTCTATACTCGTCCACCTGGTGGGGGTATCATATTTTCAAGTGAGGCTAAGATTCTAGCACCTCGTAGGGTCCGTATATTTCCACCCGGACATGTTTATTGTTCTGCCACTGATAGTTTTGTTTGTTATTGTCCTCTCATGTGGAAACCCCCACCGACACTTGAATGGAATACACCTGTTGATAATCTCAGGAACGCCTTAATAAATGCAGTAGTTGATCGTACTGACATGAGTGAACGACCGGTGGCTTTTCTTCTTTCGGGTGGGCTTGATAGTAGTCTTGTTGCTGCGATAGCATGCAAGCACTCAAAGAACAACTATGTCTATACCTTTACAATTGGAAAGGAAGATAGCCCTGATGCGAAAGCTGCAAATGAGGTTTCTCAACATCTCAAGACACTTTGTGAAGAAAATGGAAAGAACTACCGTCATACTCACATTGATTTTGATTTTGATATGGGTTTTAATTTTATACCCAAAGTGATTTACGATATTGAGAGTTACGACACAACAACTATTCGCGCAAGTGTTCCAATGTGGATGCTTTGTGATTTCATATCAAAGAGCACACCATGCAAGGTTGTCATGTCAGGTGAGGGAGCAGATGAGCTACTTGCCGGATACAAGTACTTCACTGGTGCGCCCACTGCAAGCGAACTCTTCTATGAAACAATTCGTCGTGTACAGAAGCTTCACCAGTTTGATGTTCTCCGTGCAGATAGGTGCACTGCTTCTCATGGTTTGGAGGTACGGGTTCCATTCTTGGATAAGAGGGTGGTTGACGCTTGTATGCAAGTTCATCCACTTCATAAGATGACAACGCATGACAAGATGGAAAAGACAGTTCTACGTGAAGCTTTCCAGGGTTATCTACCTACTAATATTCTATGGAGGCGCAAGGATGCATTTAGTGATGCAGTGGGTTATGACTGGGTAACATTTGTTAAAAATAAGTTTGAAAATGATTACCCAGAATATGATCGTTCTTTCAAGCACTGTCGTCCAGTAACGAATGAAGAAGCGGTGTATAGGCGGTTTTTTCAAAATTATTTTGGTAAGAGGAGCGACGGTCTAATATCTGAGATATGGCGCCCCAAGTGGACAGATGTTACAGAACCAAGTGCAAGGCATTTAAAGTTTTCAAACGACAATTAGTTATAATGGATAAGATAATCAAAAACTTTGACTGTGAAAACAAGGAACATGTTATGTGGCTAAAGAGTCTACACGAGGGGGCAACAAATATGTCTGATGGTAAGAGTCTGCGAAAAGCAATGGAAATAAATCCATTTGGGTACAAGTTGGAGAATAGTATGGATATTCCAGAAATTCATATGATTCTTGCCACAAAATACACAGGAGCAGTTCTCACAAAAAAGGCTTGGGTTCCCTGAAGATTATATTGTTAAATTATAATAAACAAAATGCATTGGATTATGTTAGTTCTTCTGTTGCTTCTTGTATTCGCAATACCTAAAGAAAGATATTATACCCCGCCTTCTAGACAATATGTAATGGCACCCCAGCATGATGTTGAGTATCAGTTACAGAATCCTTATTATGGTAGGGTTCATTCAGTGTTCAAATACGATTCTCCATCCGAGTGGCAGCAATGTAGCCTATAGTTATCAAGAAGAAAATCACAACCCATGAAGGTAAATTATTTCCAACCTCTTGATCAAACATTTCAGAATTTAACACAAACATAACATCAAATAAAGCGGCTAATACCAAAAACATTCTCAATGTTTCAAAACTATATCTGTGTACATTGAATATGCCAATAATAAAACACAACGAGGCTACAGAGTCTTTAAGTTGTGAGAGCTTCATGTTAAAATACTTGTACAAAAAAAATATAAGATATCTCAGTACAAATGTTAAACAACATGGCTATGCGCGATTTCTCAGTGAAGAAACTTATTGAGTTGTGTAATGGTGATCTGTCTGAAAACTCAATAAAAAACATTGAAAAATCTGTCTACAACTGGGCAATCCAAGACTCAAAAACAAAAAATATCGTTCCCTCTTGGGAAAGCAAGGTATTCCGCGAAAAGTACAAACAAAAGATGTGTTCAATTATCTTTACAATCAAACGTAATGAACAAACTTACTTGATTGAAAGGATTAAGAATGGAATTGTTAAGACCAAGGACGTCGCTTGGATGGATCCCGCACAGAGGTGGCCAGGTGGTCCTTGGGATACTGTAAAGAAAGAGAGAGATGAGAGGGAACTTAAGATGGCTATGGCTAACGGTCGTCTAGAAAATTACTCTGGAATGTTCAGATGTGTCAAGTGCAAGTCTGACAAGACTACTCATTATCAGCTGCAAACAAGATCAGCAGATGAACCTATGACAACCTTTGTAACTTGTCTAGACTGCGGAAAACGTTGGAAATTCTGTTAAGGAAATGGAACATTGTCTATTCAGTAGTCATGTCTCTCATTGACGTATCCATGGAAGAAGGCGAAATTATGCTTGCTCGGATTGTAGAAACTCTTGAAGATGGTTACAAAGTACAGTTTCTTACACCTACTCGTAATGAAGATTATTTTAGGTTTGATAAGCAAATTACTTTCATTGAAAAGGAATGTGTAAGTGGTTATTACGAGACAGATGATGTTACCATGGCTGGATATGCAGAAGAAGTTGGTGGACTATACTCACGCCTTGATGAAGATGAGGAAGAGTACTCTGATGAGGACGAAGATTGCGATGAGTGTGAGGATTAATCCTATTACTAATATTAATGGAACCCCAACAGTGTTGCGGAATAACATCAAGGAATCAAAGATGCAAAAAGATGTCAAATGGTAGCTCTAGGTGTTATGGAATAGATATATCTACATGCAGATACCATAAAACCAAAAACTGGATACATCAATGGTCATTGTATCATAGATATGATATACCAGAAAACATAAAAAGATATTTAGAAAACTTTTATAATATTCAGAAATTAAATTCAGAAACAAACCCACTAACATGTGTTATGATGACCACACAGGCTTGGCCAACAACAGACACTTCAAGCTTTTTCAGTTCTTTATTTGATAATCCGGAATGTACAAGTGAATGCCCAATTTGTATGGAAGATAATTATCTGCAATATCCCTTGAAAAGATGTCAGCATGGTTTTTGTTGGGGTTGTATAACAAAATGGGTCAGGGAGACACCAAACTGTCCACTGTGCAGAAAAAATGTTTTCAAATTATAAAATGAAGTTTGATATGCGGTTTGTTCTAGCGATTTTCATCACCCTTGTGATCCTATATTATATTAAAGTTAACAATCCTTGCGGAAATCTTGTCTGTAAATGTTCTAAGTAAAATCTTCCCATAAGGTAAAAGATGGAACCCTGTCTCGTGTGCATGGAGAATGTCCCCAACTGCAAGCTTGTATGCGGACACTCTTACTGCCGTTCATGTGTCAAGGAATGGTACTATAAGTGTGAAGATCCAACCTGTCCTATGTGCCGCCATCCCTTGTACTTTAAGGGTATGTACAAGACTGTGGATCTATGGGATCAGGAAAAGCATGAGAAGCAAATTCAAGAAGTATTCTCTGAATCTTTTGACGTTATTTGTGAGGAGTTCAGTGGGGAAGATTTTGAATTTGATTTTTATGAGGATGACATCATGACTCCTCAAGAACTTATGCTTGATGAGATTATTGAGATGGAAAAGAAGTTTAGGAAGTTTATGTTGTGTGGCGAGGATTGGGACCCTGAAGTGTTGTTTGAAGTCCTGAATGACCCCTTTTGTGAGCCATCTATTGAGACTGATCATTATGCCTATGAAAACCCTCCTAAAAAGAGCGTATCTGCTAATCAACCCTACCGCAAACTCATGCCCCGAGAGGCCAAGCGCTGCCGCGAGTCTGCACAGGATCCTATGGACATTATCTACGTGATCAATATATGTCCACTATAATTTCGTCAACCCCCATCTCTTGGAGTTCTTCAACTCTGTCACGAGGTACGGTCCATGCAAATACTTTCATACCGTTGTCATGATAGTATTTCACCCTGTCTTTTGTTAGATATCCCCAATAGAGAGAGATAAAATCAATATCCTCAACAATAGGCCACCCTAACATATATCCATTTGTTATATGTCCACACTTGTATTTTCCTTCATTGAGTCTTACTAACTCCTCTACACACTTTCTGTTGAACGAACACAGGTACCATTCATGGTCGTCCATCATGAACCGTGTCTCACGAACAACATCCCTAGCTATTTCTATAGCATCATTGTTGAACGTTTTAATATCAAGGACTAGCTTTGTGTTATCAAATTTAGGCAACATACTCAGGGGTTCCGATGACAACTTATCCCTGTCTGTGTAATCATGCGTCACTACAAGCTCTCTTTTAGAGTTTCTGTGCACATCAAATTCTATACCACGTACATTACGTCTCTTTAATACATATGGAAAAAATCCCGTTTTATTCTCAAATGTCTTGAGACCTCTGTGTGCTATCATACAACTTTTAAAAAAACTGTACAAAAAAAAGTCAAGAATTCAAAGACATATTCTTAAATGAATATATTCTTTCTATCATGGGACACAAACAAGTGTGCTGAATTGTATTGTGACCAACATGTGATCAAAATTCTTCTGGAGATTGTTCAGATGTTATATACAGCTTGGCATATATGTGGTGACCCTGACATGTTACTTCAAGCCCCTCCTCGTAAAGACGGAACACCTGGTTACAAACCTGTGTCAAACCGCAACCATGCTATGGTCATGTGGGTTCGTTCAAGCGAACATAATTATGTATGGACAACTCGCCTCGGTATGTCACTGGCAATTGAATTCAATAAGCGCTTTAATAAGATACACAGTTGCTCACCGCATATCATGTGGTTGTCAATGAATATACCTCCTTGTCTCAGCGAAGTAAAGAATCCAAATGCACACTATTCGCTTACAGGGTTCCCATCTTGGGTCACATCCGTTCCACAATGTATGCCAGAACAATACAGAGACACAGATCTTATAATAGCAAATTACAACTACTACAGAGGTGACAAGCTGAGATTCGCACGATGGAAACATAGATAAAAACAAGCAACTATTATATAATAAAAATGGCTCCTTACGATCCGCCCAACAATGCTCACTATACTGAGCTTGATGTATCTCAGTATGATGAAGATTTCATGTGGTTTGTAATTGGTCGTGAGGGAAAGAATTTCTATGACATTACCTCTTGGCTAAAGCTTCAGTATCTTTGGTTTGACAAAGAACGCAAAATTGTAGAGATTTGGGGGTCCTGGCGATCTCTCTCGGAACTTCAAGCAAAGAATCGTATTGCGGGAGTTCTTGAGAACTACCAAGAGATCTATGTCAAGTCACCAACAAATACATATCCGAGTCAGTCAGATCTGTCGGCTGATCCCCAACCGATAACACAAAGTTCCAGCCCCGTGTCTGTGTGAGGTGCTGTTTGCATAAAGTTTTGTCTTGGGGGGCACAAAAACCTAAAAAATCATATCTTATAGAATGCTCCTTGAGTTGTTGTTCGGTCCATTCCATATTCTCGGTTAAGGGAGGCCTTGCGGTTATTATAACAACCTTATACTTCTTAGACATACACAGATCTAAAAGATTCTTCACATGAGTAATTGTTTTTTCCGTTTTTTCATCTATTAAAGTATCATCTATATCAAACATAACACAGTCACCTGTTTTTCTATTCCTATTCTTAATAAAACTCACAACATTTTCCATTTATTTATACTATCAAAAAAACTTGTTCTATAACTAACTATGTTATCAGGGAACATAGGTAAAGAGTCAATCACGGGTGATTGGAACAATGGTGTCCTACGCTGACCTGTACCAGGATCCTATTGAGATCTCCGATGAGATTTACAAGGATAACATGTGCCGACAGGTCTCTCACATTGTGAAACTCAATCCCTTCTCGTATGAAACTTATGAACTTGAAGATATTGTTGATAAGGTTCACGAGTTTGAGGAATACCGTGACAAGGTTGATGGTCGTGTCAATGTAGACACAGGTTGTGGGAATCTTTGGCTTGTCAGTCAGATGCACATGTTCCATGGTATGCTTAAGTGGAGCACTCTCACTCTAGAGGAGATAGATAATTTCTTCAATATTCACGAAGAGCTTAAGGAGTTTATTGATGCTTAAAAAACTTTCTCACACAAAAAAAATGTTTAAAAATGAATCAAAATATCTCGGTACATATGTAAAGAACATGGAGGCCCTTCCAGAGGATGTCCTGTGGTACATCTACAAGAAGTACTGGAGCCTTCATGTTCTTGTTGAACTGTCTACTAGACAGGAGTTTCTGTGGAGGAATCCTAGTAAACAACTCCAAGACCTGTGTACCCGTGACAAGGGTTCTATCCAGTTTGGAGCCAATGATTTGTGGGAAATGATTGATGACCACAATCTTATATTACTAGATGAATGTCTCCATGGAGAATGTCCTAATTGCAAGGCTTATATGTGGCCGTGCGCTAATATGGCAGTGTACGGTTTTGAGAACCCATCTCTTGAAGGTATTTGGGGAGACATAAAAAACATGTATTAAAATATATTAAAGCACGACAGATCATATGGTATAAGATGATTCAGAACGAGCTTGTAGTGCGTTTTGCGATCCGTGATTTGCCGGTAGATGTTCAGAGAATCATCGTGACCCATATCCGAGAACCCCCCTGTGCACCTGTAAAGTCAAAGAGGCTTCAAGGATTCATGAAGAGATGGTCTGACACAAATCGCCCGAAGATAATGCCAAGGGTGTTATTTACTTAAAAACTCATGTTGACCAAAAAAATGTTACAAAACAAATTATGTTGTGAGTGACTAATAAGTAACACCATGCCATCCATTGTTGAGAAGATTCTTGAGAATATGCGCAATAAGGGTCGTCATATCAGACAAGAAAAACCTAAATGGCGTCCTATTGCAAATTTTGAGTCATACATGCGTATGAAGAAGCTTGCGGATGAAAAAATGGCTGAGGTCTCATCCGATCCAGACGCTATGCGTGAATATAATCGTATTAACCAAGAGAGAATTACTAATCTTCAAGAAAGTGTACCTGTCCGTACCCCTCCACCTCCAAAGCCTGCAAAATTTAAATACACTGATGATTTTGATCGCGTAAAAGTAGACCTCAGTGTATCTAAGAGTGGAAAAGTGCGTGTAAAACTTGTACAACCGTTTGTGTATCTTCATGAAAACTATTGGTCAAAAGGACAGTGTCCTCCACTAAAAGAGTACATAGTCAATCTAAAGTATGCTGGGTATCCAGATGAAGTATTAGAAAATTATATGAAAGTTCACATGAAAAGAGTCAATAATATGGATGAATCTCAGAAATTTATTGATAAAATTTTTGGATCATCCCACAAAGTTCTTAGGGTTTCCACCCTTAAGAGTAAAAATAATAGCAATAACAAAAATAGCTAAGCATACAATACCTATTGGAAGAAGAAATGGCTTAAGTATCGCCCAAAGTGAATCACCTGCTACTTCTGCAGCTGCTGTAGCCACGTCACCAGCTACATCTAATAAAATTTTGAGAGTTTCAGCAAAGGCATTTGCAATATCATCAGCTATAGATATCTCAACTAAAAACCACATCATAAAAACACCCAACCCACATGTAGCTAATTTTCTAGCCCAAGAACCTTCAGGAGTTAACGTGTCAAGTTTTTTAAAACCTTCTGAAACAGTATTCCATACCCCGTTTCTATTTGCATAATTCAAAATAGATGTACCATTATCACCTAAACCAAAACTAGAACATATATTTCCACGAACAGTATTATTAGACAGTACGTTATCTACTGCTTTGTTTATTGCTATTGCATCTTCACCTTTTTCCAGAGCTCTCGCTAGAGTCATTATCTCTGTGGAAAATCCTGTTCCTTGTTCTAGTAAGAATTCATTTAAGAATTTCAACTGTTGTGCTTCTAAAGAAGTAGGTCCCTTAGATATCGCCTGTGTTATAGTATTTTTAAAAGTAGATTCATCAAATTTACCATTCTTAGTAAATAAAACACTTACGTCTGAAGCCTGTTCTAAAAAACCTGCTTCTGTAAATTTTACAAGATCAGCTTTTGCTGCATCGCTAACTTTTTTTAAAAAGTCATCTACGCTGTCTGTACCTTCCATAAAACTTCTTATTTGTGCTGGTGATAAACTATCAAGAGATGCTATATCAAATCTATCCATATCTGCTCTTGTTATTGCTGATGAGTTTGGAGTATTATCAGCTGATTTCGCCCACGTAGGAAAATCTTCAAAGTTATCAAATTATTTACTAAAACTAGTTGCAAAATCATCACTTCCCCTGAAAGCTCCTTTAAATGACATTATTATTATAATATATATCTTTTATTTTATAAAATAAATTAACAATTTTCATACGATTACTATCTGCAGACGTATCAATAGTAAGATATCCATACTCGTCGTAGTATTTTTCTGAAGGTTTGAATTCGTCTGCTAAGAATCCAACATCAGTAAAACCATTCGGTTTATTGTACAGTAGTTGAGCAGTTTCACTCCATTCAAATGTATATATGTTTAAACCGTCAAAAAAATCACTTTTGTATACAGTTATGTTTTTCTTCAATCTTCTATCTGATGTTCTACCTGATCTAGCATCTCTCACGAGAGTTGTACCTGAAAAAAATTCACCTATTTTCTGACTAACAGGTATAACACATTCTTTATGACTGTAATTATAAGAAATACCTTTATCGTCACAATATTCTTTTGTTATTCTACACTTTTCTTCTCCATCCTCAACTATATAATCAAATGGTTTAACATTAGTTACTCCAGCCTGTGATTTATAACTACGAACTTCTGGAATTAAACAGTATCTTTTAAAAAGACTGTTTGATATACCACAACCCATCTCTTCATTTTTTAGTTTTTTCCAAACCATATCCTTTGGAGGTGCATATTTCCATAAATCTCCAAAATTTGGAGTTCTCGGAGAATAATCTACATAATTTCCTGCGTTATCAAACCATGGTTTTGAAAATGGATTCCCCGAGATTGTTGAATCGCATCCTCTTTGTGTAAATCTACATGTTTTGTCACTTTCATTCCATTGTGTCAGATTTTGACCGTATTCATTTCCGACATTAATACATAACTTTTTGATTGCATAATTATGAGCTTCGGCCAGCTGGTCTTCATTTGGTATTCCTTCCATATTTAATGAAACCAAATATTAAAATTACAACCAAACAAGCAAGGAAAGATATACCCCATGTTATGTATTTATTCTTTGAATCTTTAGTTTCAAAATATCTAAAATATTCTTCCATAGTATTTTCATCTACTGCAGGTAAATCAGTTGTATCTGCTTCTGGTACTAGTTCAAACCAATTTTCGGCAAAACCTATACTTACTAAATATTCATTGTAATATTTCCAATACATTTCACCCCATTTGTCTGAATATTTAGGATACCCAGATGGGGTGAGATCGTAAATAAGTGATTCAACATCAAAATCTTGCCTTTCGTTTACATCTGTGTATAACTGATTATGATAAACTTCATCATAAGCCTTTTTGATTTCTTCTAAATCTTTTGGTCCTAATATAATGTTATAACCATTTTTATCCATTATATCCATAACAACCATAGCTATTGAAAATGCAAAAGTTGCT
>Ga0181421_1000005_pt1 | contig 55418 bp, 96 predicted proteins | sample 44SPOviralmetaG_FD_130146 | JGI IMG/M metagenome (GOLD analysis project Ga0181421, IMG submission 130146) | Marine viral communities from the oligotrophic San Pedro Time Series (SPOT) site, San Pedro Channel, CA, USA - 44 SPOT_SRF_2013-06-19 | ecosystem: Environmental > Aquatic > Marine > Strait...
CATATACTATAAGAACAATAAGGGAAGAGGGCAGAACCTAAAACATACTTCCAAAATGCCGGGAACGTTAGCATTAGATTGTAGATACCGGAGTCCAATACACCCCAGGTGCCTGATGGTTCAGGGTGCCAAATTTTGGAGAACCAACCCCTTGACTTTGAGATAGATCTGTGCCATAATAATAGCTATGAGACTAAAGAATGTACCATTTAAGAAGAGCTTGAAGGACGACCTCCGGTCATCTAAATCCTCAACAGAATCAAAGACTTATCTCAGGTCGAAACTGAAAGAAACCATTCCAGAAGGTTCGGTAGAAGAGACCAAAGAGATCATCAAGAACCTCAGAAGAATCTGGGGAAGCTCAATCACAAAGAAATAGAAGATAGCCACATTAGCTAGAGCAGTGAACACGGCAGTGAAGCACTCGTAGTGAGCACCCTAGTGAGCCATGTAGTGAGGGGCCTTATAGCATATAGTGAGTTGCCTATTGAGCGTGTAGTAGTGGTAGAGGTCAAAGACCAGCGTATGTTATACAGTAGCCAACAGTGAGGCCCCGGAGGGGCCATTGTTTAAATGGTTTTAAATGCAGGCCGAGGCATCCAAGACACCCGCTCTCGAGGCCACATTCCCTACCATGACCCCACGGTTTCGGCTCATTTTTATACGGTAGGATTCCGTTTTCAAATCGTACGGAAACGATAGGAGGACGGTGGCGACAGGCATAGTTTGAATACTCTGCCTATTATTGGAACACGATGTCTTGCTCCAGTAGGTTCAGCTTCTCACACAGGCGTTCCACCACTGACTCACTACCGCAACACCCTAATTGGATGCCCAAGACTTCGTCCACAATCCAATACCGTAGGTCATCACTCTTGTACCAACGGAATCTAATCTGTTTTTCACTGTTCATCTACTATACTTACAGCGGGGCCTATGCCTTTTGCACATGATCTGACGCTAAAAATTGAGGTATGACCGTATAGGTTGGCAGAGCTGACCTATTCTATCATGTAAAGGATAGACCGTAATCTGTATTTCTCCTGGCGTGTGGTAGGAAGGATTAAGCGACTAAGACCCAATAGAGCACCGTAGGTGTAGCTCTAGATTTACCCTTGCTCATCGTCCGTACTGTTAGACGCCCCATTTGTCGCCTTAGGGGGATTATCGTTGTCACTTACCAGCCTTAGGTAGCTCGGTTTATCCGTTGCTCTAGGCTCTCTATAAGTCCTAACCGTGAATCTAGGATTACCGTCACTATCTTGATCACTCTCTACCACGATCTCCGAGAACTCTATGTCGAACCGTTCCCCAACCATACGATTAAGGAGTCGTAGTTCTTCGGTGGCTTCGTCTGTCATCTGTAGGTCTGCGAGGCCTTCCACAAGATTTAACAGTTCGGTTAAGAGTTGTTTTGTCTCGTCGTCCACAGAGTAGAGAATAGGTTCGTCAGTCATATGGTGTGGAACTCCTCGAGGATACGGTAGAACATAAGGTCTACCTCTGGTGGGGTATGTGGCTTCCTAGGATCAGCGGAGCGACTTTTGGTGTAGGAGGCGTAGACTCCGGAACAAAAATCGCGACCGTCCGTGCTTCGCACTCTATTCATAACCCTGTCTGGAATTTTGGCTTTCCGACCGTAGGCTCTAAATGGCTTTGTCGCCTCGTTGTTATCCTGATCTGAAATTGTCTTCGACCTTGTTCAAATGGCCTTCATTGACCAATGCGTCTACGAGTGTCCATGATGCGGCTTCCTTACCGAACACATCTATCTCTGTGAGCTCTAGCAATCCGAATGGAGTCTCTATGCTGATGGGTACCACTGAACTTGGTTCTGGTACGGGGTTGTATCCGCTTCTAACGTCTAAAGAGTCAGCAGTCTTACCTTCACGTCTTAGATCATGATTACGAGCAACCCAGGCACCGTATTCCTTGGCCTTGTTTAGATCGTGAAACACTTTCTCTTCTACCTTTTCGCCTTTTGCATGGTCTGGGTGATCCCACTTGACCACATAACGAGCTAGGCCTGCCTTGGGTGCAAGACCCTGTTCAACTCTGGCCATCTGTTCTCTCACACTGACCTTGTCTTTCCAATGAACTGATAATTTCATACTCAACTCCTTTATGTGAGTATTTATCTGGGATCTTAGGCTATTTCTCGATCTTCTGGGACCTCTTGCTCCGTTGGATCCTCATCATAGGTTGCCCATGGAAGAGCCTTGTCTTCGTATAGGGTGAACCACTTGTCCTCAGCACCGTCCTTCCACTCGCTCCATAGCTCTCCTGGACTCAGCTTGTGATAACCTCTCATGCCACCTTCCAGGATATAGATCAAGGTATCACTGTGACCTTGTTCTTGGATCTCATTGGCTATCTGAGCACCTTCAACCTGCATCAACCTTTCGGCCAATACATAATGAGTCAATGCCGTGTCCGTTTTGTCTCTTCCGACTTCGTATTCATCTTCAACCTTCTTAGGATCTTCAAGTCTTGGTGTCTTTAAGTCTGTCATCTATTCCTCGTCTTTCAGTTTGTTGATCACATAAAGGCCTATGAATCCTATCACGGCCATTACGATTATTCCACAGGCCAATAGGCCCAATCCACTTGCTAGGGTAAAGGTTCCCATTAGTCCTCTTTTCCTTCTGTGACATCGACATTGATCGTATAACTGATCCCTGTGACGTTCTTGTTGGCGAAGTTAGGATTGTCCTTAACATAATCCCAGATGATTTCTGAAACCATCTCCTTGTCGTGTAGATTGAAATCCTCGTTGATTCCTACTATCTGGCTAGCCGCTCTACTCATTATACGGTCTCCTTCTCTGGCATATTTTGTGCCTTCTTCTCCACTATAAGTTCTCTAACCTTTGTTTCAGCTTCTGTTTCTTCTTCAGCTTCATAGTTGGCCAAGGTCTCACCAATACCAAACAATTCGTCTAGTTGGCCTACCACGGTATCTCTACTCGCTTCTAACCAATCAGCACTCTTGCCTTCTTCACTTGGTACCACTTCTTCATCGTAGCCATTGTCGTAATGACCAGCGAAATCGCAACCACCTTCGTAGTAATACATTGAAACAGAAATGTCATTGTGATCGTCTAACAGTTTATCCATAGCCCCTGTTGGCGGTGCCCAAGCACTCATGAACCAACCGTTGATCTCAGCTTCACCATCTTCTCTGTCTATGAATTTAAGACCATGGTCTCCATCTTGTAATGTGATGTCCCACTTGGTACCCCAGTTCTGCACTCTCCAATCGTACCAGTTATCGAAACCGTCTACGAGTGGTTGGGGTGTTCCTTCCTTAGGAGCAGGAGAAGTTGTTCCTTCTAATGCTTCTGGCATAGGATAGACAGCAGACAAAAGCCCCTTGTCTTCCTTGTGAGCCTCGTCCCATATCTTTTTGATTTTGTCCTTTGGACCTTTTATCTTAATTGAATTATCGCACCAATTTGGCATATTGCCCTCCTTATTGTTTATAGTTTTATAATATAACCTTTTGCCCTCATAGTCAACTGGTCATATTACCAAAATAATTGCAGAATCTTAAGTTTTCGAAGTGTCCTAGTATTACCTAGCTCTAGCATAATCCCCCATTCGTCTGTTGGTAGACTCCTTTTGTCATATGCCATTCATCTGCTTCTACTTCGCTTCTTTATGGTTTATTCGATCTATGATCTGGAGAAACCGTCCGCATCGGACAAAAACCTTTCTTCCTAGCCCAACCAACGGGCATAGGTTGAAATCTTTAACTGTTCAACCACTTACCAAAGTAATCAGGACGTCTGTTCTTGCCCTTTCGTGATCGAATAAAATTCTTCTCGCTTACCACAGCCGGCATACCATTACCGAAGTTCACAACCCAACCATGGGGACCATGCATCACAGCCTTGCCTTTGAGTTCTGCGGTATGTGGAGTCTTGAAATACACCGTGTCACCGGCCATTATATCGTTATATAAGGTCATCTAAGCAACCTTCCTTTCTTTGATAGTCTCTAGGTGTCTATTCAACATCTCGATATGCTCTTTGATAGCATCTGTTTCTAAAGGTCTAAGCTCTTTGATCTCAGTGAACTTGTCATCGTGCTTCATATAGAACCACTGATAGTTTTCATAGCCCTTACCGATGTCTCTAAGAACATAAAGGTAGTCTTCACCTGACTTCCAACCTTCGTCAATCAGGCATACGCCATTAAGGTGCTTCTTGTGATGAGCATCCTTTTCACCCTTGTCTCTCATGTAATAGACATTCTGGTAATCGCTATGGACTCGACCGTTATCATCTTGATCGTCCTTGCCCAAAGCCTTGCCTACCGTGTAATTCCAAACCGAGGCATCACCTTGTAAGATACCTTCTTCAACCTTGGCATAGTCTGACCAATGGTCAATCAGGTTATAACCTAATCCACCTGGATAACCGTCCCAATGTTGATATGATGAAATGTATGAACCGTCTTTTAGTTCTAATCCTATTCTTGCCCTTGTTGCCATGTTTGCCTCTCTGTTTGCCTTGTTTATATTATTATAATATAGCCTAACCTCTCAAAGGTCAACCACTATCTTTCCAATATCACATACTCTCCAAAATATTTGTCAAAGGTCTTGATCAGATGCTCGTAGTCGCCTTCCTTCATCTCGTCCAAAATCTTAAATGGATTCAATCCTAATTGTTTGGCCAGCTTCGTAGCATTAGCCAACAAGAAGAAAGCATTACCCTGGGGACCTGTAAGATCGATGACTATTTCTTTTGGAGTCGTTTTTGATCTGATCATATTCTAGCTCCCTGTCACGACATCAAAAGTGCCGTCTGCATTTCTTTCGAAACCTTCGATAAAAATGTGATGATCTTTATTACCATCTGAGTCGATAGCATTTCTAATCACACTATCACAGGCCAACCAAACATCACTCCACAAACCTTTACCACCAACTACCGCTGAAGTATTGTATCCCCAGACAGAACAATTATTAGTGATTACCGTACCAGGTACAAATGGACTCTTCTCGTTCATCTTGCCGTTATACTGAACACCGAAGATCGGCTCATTGTCTGAATAAATTGACCAACGAGTGGCAAAGCCTGCCTTGTCACCGAAGTTATCATGATAGTCCATGTCCTTCATGAACTGATCTTCTTCTTGAGTTGGAATTTGAAAGTTTATAATGTTTGACATATTTTTGCCCTCCTATTGGATTAAATGTCTATTTCTTATTATACTTTATAATAGCACCAAAGTTCTTAAAGGTCAACCCCTAATTTACATTGACCAATAAGTTTCTGAACTTGGTGACATGAATCCTGGAGTGTTCACACTCTGTTTGAACTTCTTACCTGTCATCATGTTAGTCACTTCTTCTTGTGCCTCAACATCGTTGAAGTATTTCTCGGTATCTATGATTTTCATTTCAACCATTTCACCTGTCAATTCACCTTCAGCTTGTCTACCTGTCTTACCATTTTCATGAATGCCTAAGCCTTCAAATTTGAAAGTACCATAAGGTCTCTTGTTCTTCAAACCTTCTGCGAACTTCTTCTTGATTCTAGTCAAAGAAGCCTTTGCATGGCCTTCTGTCTTATGGATTTGACCTGTGTAAGAATAGTCTTTCTCACTTACGATCTCTGTGGTATCTGTTCTAAAAATTACGAATGTCATTTTGCCCTCTTTCTGTTTTTTCATTATATATACAGTATAAGGTCTGCGAATCCAAAAGTCAACCCCTAATTTACCAAAAAGACTCCATAAAACGAAAAAACTTTGGCCTGCCCGGCAGGATTCGAACCTGCGACCTACGGTTTAGAAGACCGTTGCTCTAATCCAGCTGAGCTACGGGCAGTCATTCCAAAGTGGTGGCCGCGGAGGGACTCGAACCCACACACCGATATCGATAACGGATTTTAAGTCCGTTGCGTCTACCTATTCCGCCACGCGGCCTATTGTTATGTGAGTTCCTTTTCTATCTAGTGGATCGTATCATGTCCGGGGATCGGACTATGGATTTCTTGAATGGAAATAATGTCTCTGATCTTGATGTCAGGTGCCTGCTCCTCTAGGGTTAGACAGGCATCCTTAAAGTCCATCGCATTGATTTCGATATCTTCGTCCGGAAGTTCGAAGACGAATAGTTTAGGTCGTTCATCAATTAGAATATCCATTATTTCTTTTTCCTTTTTGATTTGCTCTTGGTTGCGAGTTTCTGTTCTCGATACATTTCGCCTGTGACCCCTGGAGGAATTATTTCGATCTTGCCTCCGTTTTTTAGAAACTTTTTCATCATCTTGTCTAACTCTTTTTGTTTTGCCTCTAGCTCTAATGGGCCTATTGGTGGGTGAATCATTCTTGCCTTTCTGTTTATTTTTATTATTCATTAGTTATAAAGCCTTTGATGTCAAAAGTCAATAGCCTATTCAACCAATTCTGCAACATCGATATCCCAACATTGATCCCAAGGAACAGTATAGATCTTTCCTTTGGCTTCGCCTTTTAGATCCTCAATTCGAAACAATTTTGTTTCTGAATCCCTTACCTTGATCAATCCAAAACTCTCATACATACCTGGTCCTGCCAATGGTGTGTCTGATAGTCCTGGTGGACGACCGAAATCATCTAGCATCATTTCTGCCTTAAATTTACAGGCATAAGACTTACCTGGTTCAATGTCTTCTGGTTTCATATAGTTCTTTTGGTCTTCCATAGTCTTCCTCCTTTAAGGTGGGGGGCCTCTCCTAGAAAGTCGCCCCCCTGTGACTCGCCTTACTTAATATCTGACATCGGTGTAAGGTCTAACAGGGTTTCCACTCCACTACCAATCAAAAGTCTCCTGGTGCCACTTGCACCGCTCTTAGACCTCTGCTTCTCCACATATCCACGACACTTGTTCTGTCGTCAAATACTAGCTCTGGGTTCCAACCTTCTTCGCGGAACTTATCTAGCATATCAGACTTGACCTCCGTATCGGGTCTGAAATCTTTGTCACTTCGCATCTTCAAATCTCTGAAGACCAAGTTCTGTCCCATTAATTGCATCAAGGTGATTGCTCGTTGGCTCTTGTTCCTACCTGAGGCAACCAATATGTTATGTCCTTCTTTTTGCAAGGCTATGGCTATCGCAAAGACATCCAAGTTCGGAGTGTCGTCCTTGGTCAACTCACGAAAGGAATTCCAATCCTTTGGTCGTTGCTCGACGAACTTCTTGCGATGTTCTATGTTCATCAATGTTCCATCGATGTCAAAAATTATATCCACTTGCCTTACCTCAATTAATCTGTTTTTTCTTGAATGATCGTTGCTCCTTGATTTACAAGATCCTTACCTTGATCAATCACCGAGTTCATTTCGCCCGGGTTTTGATAAAGATAAAAACATAGAGCACCAACTGCCATAAAAAATAATGCCTTAATCATTTTGCCTCCTCCTGGTTAGATTGAATTTCAAACCCTATCCAACTGGACAAGGTAAAAGCCATATGTGGCCACTTCTTCGTCAACACTTCAACGAAATCCTGTCTTTGCTCCATACTCATACGAGCAAAGGTCTCAACCAAATCATTTGTAGTACCTGAAAAATTGCCTTTTTTATCATAAACCATAATTTTGCCTCTTCCTTATTGTTCTTTTATTATAAGGTCAGACTATCTTAAAGTCAACCATTTAATTTCTTTTTCTATGCCGCGACTTGTGATTCCGCTTCGGTGATGTGTCTGCAAGACCCACGAAATTGATAGCCTTTACAAGAGCAAGATGATCCCCTGCCCCCTCCGACTTGAACTTCGTAAAGGCTTCCTGTCGAACCTTTAACAGAGATCGTTCGTTGTTCACTATCTTCTGATACCGAAAGCGATTGCTGGCTGAATTTGGATTCTTCACCATTAACCTCCACAATCCTTTCCTTTTGGATACGCCTAAATGGAAATCTAGGGTCTCCGGTTGTGATCCCAACCTCATTAGGTTTGAACCATTTTTCATATAGGATTTCTCCTTCGTAAAAATTGAACTCATCTTTGACTGAACTGACATGGGGAGCATACCTGTCACGATAAGGCCACATGACGTTCTCCACTTTGATTGTGACCTTGGCTCCTGCTTTTAATTCCATGAGTCACCCGCCAATGGTGATCGTTGCATACCTGAAAAGATTGCTCTCACCCTAGCATTGTATCGCTCTTCTGTTAGGGCTAGATTTTTAAGTTTGGATTCCCACATAGCTCGAGTCAATTCATCGAGCTGGGGATTCTGTTGGAGCAACCTTTTGATTGAGGTCGCTCTCTTATATTGGATCTCTTCTGAGAAAGGTCCCATACTAGGCCTCCTCTCCGATCCCTAATTTTGTTAGGTGGTTGCCTGGTACTCTCCATTGACCTTGGGTACCACAGTCAATTACCACATACTTGATATTGACCTTCTTAACCTTACCTGAAACCTGGTTGCCTCTCTTACCAGTAAATCCTACAATGTCACCGATCTTAAATGATCTCACAGCCTGTTTAGATAGGTGTGTTCTTTTAAGTTTGATCGCTTCAATAACTTCGTTCAACTGATCGTTATCCATTTGGTAAATCAGTTCGCTTGCCTTTGTGACTAGATTATTCATATTTTGCCTCTCTTTAATGTTTGCCTTATTGTTCTTACAGTATATGGCCTAATGCTCAAAAGGTCAACCTTTATTTTTCCAATTTCTGCATTTTTGTGACCATATTCATAAATTGATCTAACATACGATCAATCTTTAGATCTGCTTGGTCTTCTCCTGCCGGGATACATATCGCCGCCATATCCTGCGTCTTAACCTGCTTAAGAGCTGTCATACATACGTCTTGATCAGGATAAACCATTTGTAGGTTCAATGCCACAGATATCAATATCCATTTCATTATTCTATCTCCCCGTTGATTTTGATCAGCTCAACTTCCTCTCCGTTCTTTCGGTGCCTTAGGTATCCGTTATCACATAACATATCGATAACCTTACCAGAGCCTAGTTTGACTCCTTTATCTCTACCTAGGACATATCCGCATCCTACGAGAGCACCTCCGATGAACAAGGTTTTTATTAGAATATAAAGTTCACTTTCCATTTGGTTCCTCTCTGTTCCAACTGATTAATAATAAACAAATCAAGAAATAAGGTACCCCAACTACAAGAAAGAGGTACCCTATAATTTCTAACATTAGTCTGCTCTTGACCCCATATATGCCTTGATACCATATGCTTCTAAAACATCAGCATAGGCTCTGGCACCATGTTCTTTACAATCCATTGATTGACCTCTGTGTTCTGCAGGATCCCACAATGTTAATCCTCTGCTCCAAGACTTCTTAAAACCTACTGCCTGGAACGCCTTACCCATCTTAGTTGAAAGTTTCATGTTCGGAAGTTCAACCCAGGCAAAACCACAATACATTGGTTCACCGTATTCGTTGCCACCTGTCTTCTCTCTCCAATCTTGGATAAAATCATGAACGGCTGTCTTCGCCGCCATCTTTGCTTTTTCGTGAATCTCTGAAACCATGTCCGGAGTAATTGTTATTTCTGTGAATTGTGTCTGTGTCATATTTGCCTCTCTGTTTGTTTTTTTAGCCTACTTATATATAATAGCCTCACTAGGATCAAAAGTCAACCCCTAATTTACCATTATTTTACTTGAAAATATCCATTGCCCATTGGTCCCAAGGCTCAGTTTTCGTTGCCTTTAAGCAATTGAAATCCAATTTATACCCTGGTGAAAGAACCTCGTTCAACATCACATCTTCGATGATTTCCAAGTCTTTCTTGTCATTGGTGTCAATGAACATCGTTCCGTTCGTCCAACTTATATGTGGTACCTCTCTACCCTCTTTGTGGTACCTCTCGTTGATCTCTACTCTTGCATGAGTTTCTAATCCCATTATGCTACCTCCCATTCTTTGAAGGTCACTATGCCTTCAAGTTTCTTAACCAACTTCCTACCATAGTCGGTAAAAAGTATTCCCTTATCCCACACCCAAGATTCTACGTCTTGTCCGTGATAGAATTTTTCATCCTGAGTCAACCATCTTAGAGCGGTCTCCTCATCACCTGCACCAAGCTCGATGGTCTCTTGGATCAGCTTCTTAAATTCTTTTTCACAATGCTCCTCCTGAGCCTTTTCCTCAGCCATTGCCGTATCGCAGGCCTTACTAATATAGTCGGCCTCATCTTTCAACTCCTGAAGAGTCATACTATTAAAGTCGTAGTGACGACCCTTACAACCAAATGCCGTCTTGTGGGCATCATAGATGTATTCCTCAAGCTCTGATCTCTCAAGAGCTTCTAAGGTTGTGATACCTCTCTCAATCCAATGAGCTTCGTCTTCTACATAAAGACCTGCCCAACGGTTCTTAGGATCTTCAGCGACCCAAGCCGTTGTCTTAATGTTTCTGGATTTGATTTCTTTGATAAGTTCTAACATATTTTTGCCCTCTGCCTAATTTCTTATTATATATACAGTATAAGGTCAGCGGATCAAAAAGTCAACCTTTTTTATACCTTGTAAGTCCTTGATTTTACTAGGTTTTTGAAAAAAGATTAAAAAAAGATTTGGCAGGCGAGCAAGGAATCGAACCTCAGTCTGCGGTTTTGGAGACCGTCGTGTTGCCACTACACCACTCACCCAAGATTAATATTTGATGCCTTTTGCTGTCTGGTTCTGTGAATGGAATTCTGGATTCTGAATGAAGGTCCAATTCTCTCCGCAGGTATAACATACGTCTCCTGCCTTATCTCCATAGGCGACATCTCCGCCAGTGAGCCATTCGTATTTAGGATTCTTCATTGCCGTAGTGACCGAGCAACCTGTAGTGACGAGGCCTAATAATAGGACCAGTGAAAGTTTCTTAATCATATTTAGGCCTCCTCTGCCTTAGTTTAATAGTTATCTATTGAGCCTGTTTTTGAAAAAGGTTCTTTATTGAATTCCAAGTTCTACCAAGTTGGTCTTTACTTTCAGCCCAACTCTCTTTTTGGTATGCAATAGTTTTTTCTTTCTCATTGGCAACCCAATTATTAACTTTGTCTGTCATTGAATCATGTGCCAATGCTTTCGTGGTAATTGCTACCAAAAAAATAATAGAACAGATCCAAATAATTGTCGTTGTTTTATTCATATACTTAATAATAGTATCAACCGTCGCAGAAGTCAACCTCTTTTGGTAAAGTTATTGAAATTATTTTTGACAGGTTGTGAAAGACACCTCTACCTGCTGTACCGCCCATAAAATGGAAGGTTTTTGATATCGACCTGGGACCCCTACAGCGGGGCCTTACTCCCCACCTGGGTAGAAAGCCTGTGTTTTCAACCACTTATCCCATTCAACTTTTGGTTCGCAGGATTCAACATGATGGAGCTCAGTTTTTGGCCAAGCACCAAATGTCTGCAACCTTTCACAAACTAAAGTTGAGTAGACAAAAATTTTGTCTGGTTGATTGCCAGCAGTGACCATGTCTTGAAGTTTGGACAGTGAAGCTTCGTTCAGTGACGTAGTGTAGGTTTGTATAGCAGTGACCCCTGTAAATTTTGCAAAGTCTTTGCTATAACGATCGCCGTGTAACCACGTGCAAGGTGTAATAGGCATACTGTTGATCTTTATATCTTCTGCATACAAGCCATGCAAACTCACATTGGTAAAGCCCATGTCCTTTAGTCTATCATATGTCTTAGGGCCTATACAATGTACGTGCTGATCCAATAAAGGTACTATATCGTATTCATAGTGCTTAACTGCGTCAATGTGTGTAATCAAAAGTGGTTGTTGCCATGCTTGTCTATGCTCTAAAGGCATTGTATTCAGGCATGGTAGCCATTTATCACCGTCTTTTAGGTCTTTTGGTTCGTTTATTTGAGTATAAACATTCATATCTGTAAAAATATTTAGCACAGTATAGAATAGGATTCTAAAATTAGGCTATTTGAAAACCGTACAGCGGGGCCTTGGTTAAATACTAGTACAGGTATAAAGAGTTATTGCGTTCAGCAATACCGGAAGGAGACTCCAATGACACGATTACGTAATTTAGCAATCAACCTAGAGGTTGGTCAAGAAATCCTAGTGGGTAAACACAATGAAGTTGCAAAGATAACAAAGATAGAATACTTCGACAAGTCGGGTGACATATCAGTTAACACAACCAAGGGTCCGAGAAAAGTGCTAACATTTAGATTGTGTGATGACTCTCATCACTACGACAATCCGGCAGACAAATATAGATAAATATTTGTATGAAGATTAATGACATTAGTAACGAAGCAGAGTTAGAAGCTCAGGCATCTAAAAAGCTATGCAGGTCGTCAAGACCCGACAGTGACCTTGGTGCTTCGCAGTTAGCTTCATGTAAATCACAAGGCCTACGTTCACGTTCAGGCAAGAAGTCCCACAAGATAGGGAAGAAGAGAGTAACGGTAGGTGGTAAAAGAATTAAAGGAAAGACCCATGGCGGACCATTACCAGACTGGAGTTAACATGGAAACGACATATAAAGGCCAACTGCTAGTAGCAGGACCTATATTGAATTCTAATCCTATATTTTCTCGTAGTGTTGTTTACGTTTACGAGCAAAGAGAAGGTGGAGAAGTCATCGGTGTTATCTTAAACAAGCCCAGTCAATTTAGATGTTCAAGTTTAGGATTACTTAAAGACATTCCTTTTGACCCGCAACTGGAAGAAACATTTGTACACAAAGGTGGACCTGTTCAGGATACCTCTGTACTATTATTACACACCAACGAATGGCAGAGTACAAACACTCTACAAGCAAGTGGCGAACTAGCAATGACTAGTGATATGTTGATGATAGAAAAACTATCAACTGGCAATACTCCTAAGGGTTGGAGAATGTTCGCAGGCATGAGTATTTGGACTGAAGAACAATTAGCATCAGAGATAAGACAAGGTGCCTGGTTATCTGCAAAGCCAACAAGCCATAGTGTGTTTGACTACAACGAAGATGAGCAGTATATGAAAGCTCTTGAACTTTGCAGTAAACAAACATTCTCTAAGTACATATAGGAGGAGAGAACAAATGAAAAAAACACTAATCGTATTTCTAGCGACTTTGTTTCTAGCTATTTCTTCACCCGCGTCTATGATAGGTGCTCTTGCACAAGAGGTTTCACCAGACGATGATAACTCAACTATAACACCAGCACCAGATGATGCCGAAGCATTAATGCAGAAGCTACCTTTGATGATCGACTGTGGTCCAGGGAAATCTATTGTTGAAGTCATTATGAGACATAATGAAATACCTTTTGCTAACTTTGAAGTGTTCTTACAAATACCAAGCGGACAAATACTAAGACAGCCAGGAACTATGTTTGTTAATCAATCAACAAAGAGTTGGACTATAGTAGCTTGGTTTCCAGAGTCTGAGAGTGCTTGTATCGTACAGAGTGGCATAGGATTAGACCCAGCCGGTAGAACAAGTATTAGTTCTTAATTACTTTGTAGTTGCCATATTACTTAAAGGATTCTCTAAAGCAAGTTTAATTTGCTTTTCAATCTTCGCTTCAAGATCGGCCATCTCTTGTTTGATATCTTTGATTGCATCGCTGATGTCTTTGTTAAGTTCTCTACCGTCGTTCTTAACTTTTTGCTCAACGTCTTCAACTATTGTTTCAATACGTCTAACATCACCACGTAGATCATTCTTAAGCTCTTTGGCTACATCAGCCACTAGTGTTACTTCCTGAAGTATCATATCCATTTCACTTTGGATAACTTCTAGTCGCTTGTCAAAGCCACTTAGGTCTGGTGCAACATATGAGTCTATCTTTGCCTCCATGGATTGATATCTACTGAAGAGTTCAAAGCCTCCCCAAAGACCACCCATGATTGTACCAATTAATGGCAGTATAAGTAACATCTTACTACCGCCTACTTTGATACCTTTATATTCTATTTCTGCCATTGTATTCTCCTGTTAGTAGTATTTATTTGTATTGCTCCATAATCATCTCGTCCATGATCTTGTCTTGAGCCATGTCGTATAGTATACCTGCTGGATCTTGTAACATTGGCATTTCTGTATAGATCTGTTCGCTTGTATACCAATCTAGTGGTAGTGCATTCTGTTTGTCTAGGTAAGCCTGGAAGCTCTTAGTATCTGTTAAACTGGCAATTAGTGCAATCTTAGTTGTTTCATTAATAGCACTATAAGTATCTGCCATCGCGGCAAGTATTCTAGTAGCAATCTTCTGCTTGGCTTCTGCTACTTTTCGTTCCACATATTCCTTTTTCTTTTCAGCATTGGTTTTTGATTTCGATTTTGTTTCTTTTCCTTTGCCTTTGCTATCATTTCCGCTTTTTCTGTCAGACTTTTCTCCCCCGGTAGAAGATTCGTTTGTTGATTCTTCTGTGTCAGAGGATTCAGACTGTTCTCCGCTATCACTGGCTTCGGATTCGGTTTCTGATTCACTGGTATCTTCTCCAGCCTCAGAGTCTCCATCACTTGATCCTTCACTCTCACTGTTACTTTCTTCCACTGGCTGTTCAGCATTTTGACTGGACTCTTGTACTTCTTCTGTATTAGATGAAGCGGTGTCCGTACTCTCAGAACTTTCGCTTTCGGACGTTGATGGCTCCGGCTCATTGTTATTCCCCTCACTTGTACTTATTTCAGTTGTGGGTTCTGGTCCTGAATCTACTTCTACTTCTACTGTTGGTTCTGGTCCTGCATCTACTTCTACTTCTACGTTTGGTCCTGCATTCGTATCAACTTCTATTTCTAGTACTGGTCCTGCGTCTGCCATGTCCATGTTTACATCTGGTGCTCCCATGTCTGTTGACATATCAGGTAAGTCTATTTCTATTTCTGCTATTGCTTCTCCAACCGCAGTATCAATCTGTGATCCAATGTCTGCTTCAATTGATTCAACACTTGGCATATTAACATCCATAGGACCTGTGTCCATGCTACCAAAGTCTAGGTTAAGATCTATTTCAACGATAGTGTCTATTGCAACGACGCCCGTGTCCATGTTAGTTGTTTCCATTTCAACAGTTGCCACGTTGGTTGTTTCGTCTACTTCTACACTAAACTCCATTTCAATACCACCGCCTGTGTCTTCGTTCACTATTACTATTTCAAATGACTCTACGTCTGTGAAGTCTATGTCTGGAATAGTTGTATCCGTGGTAGGGTCACCTATGAACACACTTGTTATTGTATCTTCGCTTGTATTGTAAACTGTTGTTTGATCACTTAATATGATCTGTGTTATTGTTTGTGTTATCTGTGTTACTGCATCATATGTTAGTGTCATGAAAGGATTGCTAAACACAGGACCATAATAACCTGTGTGGTATCCTGCGTCAACTCCCCACAGTTCCATCTGTCCCCATACTTCTGTTACATTATTATTAGTTAACATAGTTGATGAAAGATCCTGCGTAAATGAATGTGTTTGTGTACCGCCGTAGGTTAAAGTTACAGTATTTGAATATTCAGCGAACTTACCCCCACCATAACAATCAGCACACCTATAAAGTTTTGTAGTGATTCTAAATACGTCCTTACAGTCACCACTCGTTGCTGAACACAATCCTACAGATGTGTTTGACTTATGTGATTCTACATCAACACCATAGTTTAATGTCATGCCTGATTGTATCTCCGCGATAGTCAAGTCTGGACCCATTTCAAATTTTTCTGAAGTTATTTGTCCACCACCCAATGCCGTGAAGTTATAATTATTAGCATCTTGTAAAAGACTGTTATTGTTATTGTGTTGGTAACCTGTACAGGCTTCACCCGCACCAACAGTTGCACTTGATCCACCTGTTCTACATTGTGTTGCGCCTTGTAACTTTATTCTACCTTCAGTCGACCAATCACTTGAATTGATAGTTGGTACAAAGTTTGACGTTGTTGTGGCTGTTATCTGTGATACTTGTTGTGTGGTAGTTGTAGATGTAGCAATCTCTTCAACCACTGTTTCGGTCCAGTTAGTTGTAGTTGTTGTATCTTCGAAGCCACCATTGAGTGTTACCTCTGTGTTAGTTATTACTGAGGTTAAGGTACTAGAGGTTACTGTACCACCGTTAGGCCCTGTATCGCCAACGTTATATTGTTGTGTGTAAGCTAGTGCTGGATTAGAGTAAGAATAACAACAGAGCACCAATACCAATGCTCCAAGTAGTTGCCTTATTCTTCCACTCTTTTTCGTATGCTTCAAGATCATTTTCTTTTAACCATTTCTCATAATCAGGGCGTTTGTCTGGATTCTCAGCCCATGCTTTCGCGGCCTCAATTCCAATCTTACCTTTGTACGGACAAGGTGTACCTGCCATTTCCATGGCTTCAAATACTCTTGCATCTTGGCATAATAAAGATACTGCGGCGACCTTCATACCCATACCATATAATGATCTGGATAGTTTTAATCTTTCACAGTTTAGATCTCGTATAGTTGTTCCACCTGCAATACCAAACACCTGTGTTTGTACTGCGGCACTTGTTCCCGTTGAACAAACATCTTGATTGTTAATCATAACGTTTGGTGCTGACGCTGTTGGTGGTGTTTTGTCAACCGTAGTAGTACCTGTAACGGTTGATGTTACTGTGTTTGTTTCAGCGACTGCCTGTGTTGAAAATAAGGCAAGTGTCGCCACCGTCAAAAATATTGCTAACGTTTTAAACTTCATATTATATTTTCCGTAAACCCCTAGTCTGGTAGAGTTGTGCCCTTCACACACTTATTTATCAGATGTAAAAAAAGTTACACCTTTTAGTACACATATAATAAATGTGGGCTTTACCTCGTAATTAAACACCTACATAATTTAATAAGGTTAAATACAGTTAGCATTTAGAAGGGTAGTTTAATGCCTAAGAAAACAAACGTTCAACTCTCGAGCGACTATGATGAACACAATCTTATCATGGACCAAGTTGCTGATCACTTTGACACATATCAGTTTAACGAAAGATTACCATTGGAATTAGCAAAGATAGAACGACAAGCTATCTATGAAAAGTTTAATGAGTTTGACGGGAACAGAACAAAAACGGCCAACGCACTGGGCATTGGCCGAACTAATTTAATTAAAAAGCTAAAGAAATACGGTTTATTTTAACCAAGCAACCTTTTCGCCTGCTTTTAATCTACGTGAGTGTTCCTCAACTGAACCAGGATATCTCCAAGCCCATATAGCCACGAGTGCCATAAAGCCACCACTCCACATAATTGCTTTAATGTTCTCAGTTGCAAACCAAGTAAACACTAAAGTTGATGACATTACTATCACCATTGCATATTTCCCTTTGGTAGGAAATACTCTTTTCTTAGTCCAGTTAGTTAGGAACTTGCCGAACCATGGGTGGTTGTATAACCAAGCCTCCATACGTGGAGAACTCTTGGCAAACGCCCAAGCGGCAATGACTAAGAATATACTAAATGGTATGCCAGGAGTTACAAATCCTATATAAGCAATACCCACACACAGGAAACCTATGCCCATGTACATATACTTCTTTATTTTATCCATCATCTTCTTTCTTGTTATTATAATACTTTTTGCAGAGCATCACATAAGTCATGCATCATTGCATTAGTATGGAATGGAGTCGGAGCAAAACGTAGGCGTTCTGTGCCTTCCTCAACCGTTGGGTGATTTATTGCTTGACAATATATTCCATATTCGTTTATTAGTTCGTCACTAATTCTTTTGGTCTTCTTTGGATCTCCTATCATGACAGGAACTATATGTGTTTCATTGTCCATGACAGGTATGTCTCTATTCCTTAGAAGTGTCTTTAATCTTTTTGCACGTTCTTGGTGCTTGACTCTTAGGTCGTTGTGGTCTTTTAAATATTTTACACTTGCCAATGCACCTGCACATAGTACAGGACTCATTGAAGTAGTAAAGATAAAGCCTGATGCTATAGAACGGATAGCGTCGATTACATCGTGCTTCCCTGCAATATATCCGCCCGTAACACCAAAGGCTTTACCTAGTGTACCATTAAGAATATCGATTTGGTCCTGTGATCTTAGCTTTGCAGAATATCCTGCACCTGTTTCACCATACAGGCCAACGGCGTGAACCTCATCTAAGTACGTAATGGCATTATACTTCTTAGCCAATGCAACAATTTCTGGAATCTTACTGACGTATCCATCCATGCTATACACAGACTCAAAGACAATGCAAGGTGTTCCTTTGACGTCTCGCAGTAGTTTTTCTAAATGCTCAAGATCATTGTGCTTGAAAATATGTTTCTCAGCACCACTGTGTCTAATACCTTGAATTAAAGATGCGTGATTCTTGCTATCACTTAAGAACACAATGTCGGGAATGATGCGTTTCAAAGCAATCAGAGTCCATTCATTTGCTACATAGGCTGATGTGAATAATAAAGCTGACTGTTTGCTATGCAGTTTCGCCAACTCATTTTCCAAGGCAACATGATAATGACTTGTTCCGGCAATGTTTCTAGTTCCACCCGAACCGGCACCTGTTTGATCTAGGGCGGTGTGCATGGCATCGAGTACTACCTTATGTTGACCCATTCCAAGATAATCGTTACTACACCAATTTACAATGTTTTTTATTGCGTACTTCCCGTACCATATGGCCTTAGGAAAATCACCGCGTTCACGAAGTATATCGTTGAACACACGGTAGTTGCCGTTATCCTTTAGTTCTTTTATCTTTTTCTTGAATGGTTCTAAGTCTATCATCTTTTGTATTTATTTGGTTCTGGTGGACATATACACCGTTATGATGATAGTGAATCTGTATGCCTGCTTCGTGCAGTTCCTTTTGCACTTTATTACAGTTCTCTATAAAGTTTTTAATCCATCTTAGCATATAACTTATATTTATACTGTTTGTTAGCACCCATTCTAAATAGGTGTAGCCTACTCTGTTGTATGTCTCTGAATATGTTTATTGATTCCTGTGGAACCATATCCTTAAACCTTGCGTCTAAGGTAGCTAGATCGTACTCCATAGCTGAAACTGTTTGTTGTGTTAGGTCTGTTTCTTCTTCTATTCTATAATTCTTTAGTACTGCATCTTTGAACTCGTTGATACTTGTTCTATCAAAGAAGTCGCTTATTAATATAGTACCTTTGTACTTCTTATCAAAGAAGCCCGTTTCAAATAGTAGGTGTGCTGAACATACACTTATAATATAATCATAAACATGATCACCGTCATAGTCACAGAGCTTATCGTCTTGTAGAAATCTCTGTTGTGGATAGTTCTGCCTAGCATATTCAATACATTGTGGATTATTATCTACGCCTGTGATGTTTGCCTTGCGATACTTTGCTATGGCATGGACACCTCTACCCCAACCACAGCCCATATCGACTATGCGTTTTGCACTTAGATCTTCATCTTTAACTAGGTTAAGGTATGCCTTGACTTGCATTGGCCAATCCTGATCCTCTGCATATAGTTCTATACTAGAGTCATTTAGCCCGTGATTCTGCATAGGCTTCCATGCAATATTGCGTACATGATCTTCGAATAACTCGTTGTTGGATAGGTTAATTGCAGGATTGTTTAGTTTAGTCTTTTCACTTCGTAGTTCTATTGTTTCCTTACTAGCCGAAGTTAGCTTGGCAAAGATCTTGTCTTGATCTTTTTTAGTAAGTGTAACTAGTCCTCGAGTTCCCATGATGTAATACTTATAGAAATTTAAAGGCCTGCTCCAAGTAAATGAAACAGGCCTCCCGCCTCCTATGTATATAGTTTTACGCCTCTATGAGTACGTTTGCATTATCATTGTGTCGTTTGCCAACGTGTCTTTACTATGTTGGCGGTGACTTTGCATCTATTCGGTGTTTAGTCATATTACTTGTTGTCTTTATCTGGGGTTCCGTTAACGAAATCGTAGAACCTTTCTGCATTCTTTAGAACTTCATCTGTTCCTGGTACATCTGGCATCTTAACGTCCATGACCACTTGACCAGTTTCTTTATCACGTTTAGCTGTTTGTTCCCAGCCCATCCACTTGTTTGAAAATTCAAACTCTGTGAACTGTTTGGCCATTTCCAATACATCTGTTCTAATTTCGTAACCGTTTTTATTGAATTGTATCTTTGGTGATACATTATCTTTTGGATTTGTCATTGTATACTCCTTCTGTGTGTGTTGTGTGTAATGACGCTATTAAGTATAATAGCACTTTTATTTATAAAAATCAAGAATTTAGATCGCCAAATTAGGTACCTACAACCATTTATGATCAGTTTACTTGTAAGACTTGCTATTTAAATATTACAACGATATTACACGAGTGTGATTTCGTTTAACTTATAGAAAGGAGATCCACATGGATATCTTAACTAAAGTAAAAGGATGGGCCGGAGCTCTAGCCGAAGTTGGTGTGAGTTTGATTGCATTGGGCATAGTGCTTGAGGTTCTTTTCAAAGGACAGAACATTCCGTTCTGGCCAAACATTTCCGTAATAGGAAATGTCCAAAACATTATTGCAGGCTTTTCAGCTCAAGGTTTAGTTGGCTTGGTTGCAGTATGGGTTCTATATTCGATTTACACAAAAAAATAATAATATAGAAAAATAACAACAAGTTGGTTGTGGCGATGAGTCTATTCTTTTTCCCACAACCTATACGTTTGTTTAGATAAATATATGTTGAAGATGTTAAAACAAATCCTCACAACAAAGAAGACAATCTAAATAAAAAGAATCGAAGGAGAAATATAAGAATGAAGAAACTATTCTTAGTAATGCTCTCTTGTGCATTTCTAACTACACCAGTTATCGCGGGTAACTACGACAACATGGGTGTATCAATGAATGCTGAAGGAGAGAAGTATGGACTATCAATTGGAACAGGAGCAACGAATGACTTTTCAGATGATGCTCAAGTAATTGACATTCATACAAACGGTAACCCTATTAACGTAGGTGTTGCTTACATCGACGATGGTACTAATACCGATTGGCGTTGGACAGCAGGTGCTGAAAGAGATCTTTCAACACTTGGATCGTTTAATGTTTACGGTGGCGGTGACATTCACTATACCACAGGTGACACTTTAAGCAAAGACGAAATGAGATTATCTCCGTTCGTTGGTGCTGAGACATCAATGGGTACTAACCTAACACCATTTGTAGAACTTGGATACGATTGGAAATCATTAGAGGGTGACTTTACTGATTTCGAACGTGCTGACGCATACGCATCTGTAGGTACTTCAATTGCATTGAGTGAAAAGAGCTCATTGAAGATTGCAGTAAATAGAGAGATGGATAAAGAATGGGACGCAACTGATACTGAAGCTTCAGTAGGCTTTACAGTTAACTTTTAATCTTTAATAAACAATTTGAGGGGCAGTTTTTGTACTGCTCCTTTTTTTATCTAAGGAGGGTAACAAAATGTTTAAAAATAAAAAACTTTGGATTGCTATTATAGTAGCAGTCGTTGTATTAGGTTACATGGCTTACACAGGAAACATGATCTCTTGGTCACCTGCTGAAGCTCCAGTAACTGAGTAACTTACTCAAAAAAATAGGGCGGTATTTCTATCGCCCTATATTCGATTTACACAAAAATCTATTTCTTTTTACCCGAAACCCAATCGTTTTCTTCGTTAGTATAAGGCCACATATTACGCCGCCTTACCTTTCCAGAACGCAACCGAGTGTCCTCTTAGATAATGTTTCGCAGGATCATAACTTGACTTGATCTTTTTAAGTTTTTCTAATCTCACTAAAGCCTTTTCTTTTCTATTTTGAAGTTTTAACTTCTCTAGTAGTAGAGCCTTTGCTTCATTGTGGTAACCTTGTCTTGATAGTTCCGCGGCCGCTCTCGCATAACCGGCAACCTCAAACCAATTTAGTAAACGTTTAATAATAAGCATTGTTCAGATCCTTTCCTAATATCTAACCTGTTTGATTCTGTGACCAAACGGGCCAACTTCGATCTGCCTGCGATCGAGTTGTTTAATGCGACGTTCGAGATCAACATGATCGACAGAGCGAGACAAATAGTCCTCTTCCCATCGTTGTTGAGTCCAAACCATCGACTTGAGTTTTTTAATAATTGTACGAAGTACTTGCATTTAAGCTACCTCCTTCGCACTATCTATTGGGGTGTGTTTATATGTTCCGTAATTCGGATTCGGCTTCTGCCCGTTAGTAGCAATCATATGTGCTAAGGCAAATTCCCAATCGTCCTTATATTCAGTTCTGGCCCATTTCTCAAACTCAGCATGGCGTCGGCTTTCAAAGCCAGACCCATGATTCATCCAAGACACTAGACCACTCCAAAAGTGTGTCATTGTTTTCTCCTATGTTTTGGATGCTTAAGGAAAGCAATACCCCGAGTCTTTTCTCGGCGTCAGTAGTCTTTGCTACCGTCAATGTCGCTTTGGACATCGTCATTTGCTATTTAAGGAGTGCTCTCTACTCCCTGGTCAATCCCAGTGTATGTGTGTGTCATCGGAAAAACTTAGAAAGGTCTTTGCGTCGACATTCGTATTTATAATATTAGTACAAAACTCGGGGCCTTAATGGAGCAGATCTCCTGTACTTTTTTTGCATACCGTCGTTGCATTTTTGTTGACACAGGATTGTAATCAAATTGTAACAAAATTTTTCTTGACTTTAAGTAAATAAGAGTGTAAATTAATATTTGAATACGAACTTCAGACAGGAGTATATGTGGAAGTATTAACATTATGGATGGCAATAGGCTTTTTATTCGCGGCTTACTCTGTCATAGCAAACGATTCCGTACAGACCCTTGGTACGTGGATTGCATCCAACCATGAACGATATGACTGGAAGATCATGTGGGGAGCCGCAAGTGCTGTCCTGCTATGGGCTCTATGGTATGGTTGGTATACTAATGGAGGGGATATTTCATATGGACGACTGAACAGGATACCGTGGCAGGAAATACAATGGTATCATGCGGCCGCTCCAGGATTACTATTAATATTAACAAGACTAGGTGTTCCAGTAAGTACATCATTTTTAGTATTAAGTGCTTTCGCTAGTACATTTGTATTAGAGAAGATGCTTATGAAAAGCATGATGGGTTATGCAGTAGCAGGTGTATCAGCTTATGCTATATGGTACGGTATTACTAAAGTGATGGACGAGTCTGCTTCAGTTAAAGAAAGTCATAAAGCATATTGGCGAGTAGGACAATGGATTACCACAGGAGTATTGTGGTGGACTTGGTTAAGTCATGACATGGCCAACATAGCAGTTTACCTACCTAGACAAGTTCCTATAGATATGATGATAATGGTATCATTAATATTTGTACTAGGGCTAGGTTATATGTTTAGGGAACGTGGCGGTAAGATACAACAGATAGTCATAGAGAAACATAATACAAGATATGTTAGAAGTGCTTGTCTTATAGACTTGTTTTACTTTGTAATACTTTTATTCTTTAAAGAGATTAACGATATACCTATGTCAACTACTTGGGTCTTTGTAGGATTGTTAACAGGACGTGAACTTGCTATTGCTACATTTACAGACAAAACAAAGTTCAAAGGTGTGTTTCCTTTTATTGCAAAAGACTTCTTTAAGATGATGATTGGCTTAGGTGCATCAGTAGGAATAGTTTTAGCAATACATTATATAATAGTTCCAAACGGTTGGTAATCTTTTAAACACCTTTAGAACTCTAGTGTCATTACATTTAAATAATTTATATGGCACTAGAGAAAAAAGCATGGCAGAAGTTAAAACGTAAGTCACCTAAGGTGCCGGACATAACTTGCCCTATCATTGACGATGTTATAGAACGTTTACAAAAGCATCAAGACAAAAACAAAGTAATGACATCATACCAACATGATGTTATAATCCGTCGCATGGAAAAGCTACGTACTGATAACGAACTTCTACGTGAAGGTGGCGAGTATTGGTATCAACTTTGCAAGAAGTGGCTAAAGCCATAAGCATATTATAATATGCTAATAACCTTATAAGAACTAACAAATCCTTTTGGTAATATAAATAATAATATGCACTTGACATTATTTGTCATTGTGTTAACATAGTAATACATTGTGATAAACTACAGTCGAAAGACGGGAGAACGCAATGAATAAACTTTTCGTAAACATAAGGTACTTCATAGCACCATTGTTAATACTTGTAACACTCGTAGGAGTGTTGGCAGGTGGAGCATGGGCTTGGACAGGTGTGGGCCTATTGGGAGTAGGCATTATACTTGACACCCTTATCAACGTACAGACTCGTGGAGCAGTTGATGAGAATGGTGAGACCTTAGGCATCCCCTGGTTACAGAATACAGTAATGTATATGATGTTGCCAGTCTTTGTAGCACTTCAGTTAGCTCTTGCTTACCAAATATATAATGGTATGGCAGGTGCAGAACTATTAGGTGCTGTATTATCAACAGGTATATTTGCAGGCATAGGTATAATCTATGGGCATGAACTATCGCACACCAAAGGCGTTGCATTCGTAATTAGTCGTTGGATGATGGCGTTATCAGGTTCAGCACATTTCTGTTATGCTCATGTGTACAATCATCACTTGGAATTAGCAAGTGAAGATGATCCTGCAACTGCACCTAGAGGACGTGATATCTATTCACACTATGTCAAATCACACTTAGGTCAATCTAAGTTCTTGTTTGAGATGGAGAAGCAAAGATTGAAACGTTTACAGAAGCCTTTCATATCTATTGGTAACAGATGGATAAGAGGTTATATGATGAGTGTTCCTTCACTTGCATTGTTCTTCTTTGCAGGTGGTTGGTTAGGTGTTGCGTGTCTGGCTCTTGTTTGGGTAATATCAAACTTTGAGTTAGAAGCACTTAACTATCTAGAACACTATGGTTTGGTACGTGTAAAAAGCGAGCCTATAGACTATAGACATTCTTGGGATAACTCAACACTATTCACTTCATGGTTCTTTATAGAGATAGGTCGTCAAGCTGATCATCATGACAGAGGCGAAACTCATTTCTGGGAACTTGATGAAGTAGGTGCACCAAACACAGGAGTAGGATACTTCACGTTGTTTGCACTCGCACTAATACCTCCAGTGTTTAATGCTTTCATGAAGAAACATTTAGACAACTGGGATAATAACTTTGCCACAGAAGCAGAGAAAGAGATAGCGGCTAAACTAGCCTAAGTCATCGGGTGCCTCGGAAGCCTTTCGCGGGGCACCTTTCTTGTTCATACAACGTTCATCTTCTAAATGATATATATTATTAGTACATTTCTTGTACTGTGGACCGCGGTCATGAGACAACCGGCACATAACTCTAACTTGGAGAAGCACGATGCAATGGAACACTCCACAAATCGTAGAGGTATCAGTTGGCTTAGAGATTAACTGCTATGCCTGTGCAGAAATATAGGTTGACATTATAATATAGAGATAGTATATTATAATTTTAATCCAAGGGTTGAGCAATAGCTTGGCCCTTTCTTCATGAAAGGAGCACCGATGAAAACGTATAGTTTAGAATTAGTATTGTTTAGCTGGTTAGCTTACAATATCTTAATAGAAATTACTTCCTGGTTCGACAAGGAAGAAGTTGGACTACCACCCGCAGTTAACGAAATAGTGGTGGACAAATGATTGAGTTTATGGTAGTGATATGGTTAGGGTATAACTATGACAACCCTAAGGAAATAGGTGCGTGGGAAACTTGCGACGAAGCATATGAGTTTGCCATAAACACACAACCTGAGTTCAAGGCATTTGCTTGTTTTGATTCTGTACACTATATTAAGTACAGGGATAATATCTTAAGTTGGTAGTAAGATAATGTGGCGGGTGAATTACCCGCACACACTTTTATATATTATTTTCGTTTGGTACTATTGAACCGTTACCAAATAAATCTACTGCTTTCCAAGATGAGTATATCTTCCATCCTGGTACTTTAGGTGATGCATCACGCATTCCTAAAAGAAAGACCTTGTCTGAAGCTACCTTGGCCGCTTTGATAAGTGCTTTATCTTCCTTATCTTTCATCTTCCAACGATACTGTCTAATTGACTTATACAGTAAGTCGTGTATGATTGCCGCTCTAGCCACATCGAAAGGAGCAATAAAGGCCCACATAGCTCTTGGTACTGATGCTAAATCTGTTACGAACCCTGTTGGTACTGTTATTGTTTCTGTTTTGTTAGTATCGCGTTTTACTTTGACACCAACACCTTTTAATGCGTTGATTTCTTCAACTGTTAGGTCTGAGGTTGTGTACGACAAATCTCTACCCAGTTTCCACTTACGTGGTGGATTGAACTCTGCCATAATTTTATTATTAAATGAACCCATATTACTTGCCCTCCATTGCAAGTATATTTATCGTAGTAGTTAATAATTCACTTGACAAGCACAGAATAAGATTGTAGTATATATACAACAATGCGGGTATCGTATAGTGGTAATACCTCAGCCTTCCAAGCTGATGCTGTCAGTTCGATTCTGACTACCCGCTCCAATACTGTTCTTTAAGGAAAGTTTACGTTGTTCTAACACTAAATACAGTATAAGGGAATTTGACTATGAGAAAACGTACACGATCTATACTAGAAGAGCTGAATCAGATACATCGTACAACTAATAACGATGCTTTGATCCAATCTACAGGCAATAACTTGATTGAAAGTGCTATAAACCTACTGAATAGGATAGCAGAAAGCTACGATCAAGAAACTGCACAGGAATTGGAAAGACGCTTTATCAATAGTATTAGAAGTGGTGACCCTAGAAAATTTAAACGTGGTGTTGATAAAATTATAGAATCCCATCAAAAGGATGACGACAATGCAAATTCTTAACGAAGGTGGTAACGTATTCAAGACACCAGATGGTGCTGAAGCAACCAAAAGAATAAACAAAGCAGATGTAGAGCCTACACTTAAATGGCTTGAAAAAATCACAGGACTTGATCATGTAAACTTTATGCTAGGTTCAACTGGTATCAAAGATACATCAGGTGACTTAGACGTTGCAGTTGACAAAGAGAACGTTGACAAGAACGGTTTAGTAGCAAAACTAAAAGCCTGGAAAGATAAGAACGCACCCAATGATGAAGACAGAGCCTGGATAGCAAAGACAGGTATCAGTGTACACTTTAAAACTCCTATCAATGGAGATGCAAAGAACGGATTTGTACAAACAGACTTAATGTTTGGTGATCCTAAGTTTATGCAGTTTGCCCTACGTGGTGCGGCTGACAGTGAATTCAAAGGACAACACAGAATGATCATGATAGCCAGTATTGCAAAAGCACAAGGTTACAAATGGTCACCAACAAACGGATTAGTAGATAGAATTACTAACCAACCTGTAACTAAAGATCCAACCGAGGTAGCTAAAACTTTAATGGGTGATGGTGCAACTGCTGAAGATATGAGAAGTGTTGAAACTATCAACAAGAAAATTAAAACAGATCCTAACTATGAGAATCTAGTTAAAGATGCAAAAGACTACTTTGAAAAAGAAGGACTACAGTTACCGTAATGAAATTTGATGAATTTAATAACATATTAAGAGAAGGTGCTCGTATCGACCACGCAGAAGATATTATCTTTTGGGAAGGTAGCAGAGGTGCGAAACGTGTTATTGATTCTATTATAGGATTAACAAAAGGTAACACACAATCACTTACAATCAAATGGGACGGCTCACCAGCAGTTATATTTGGTAGAGATGAGAAAGGCCAGTTTGTGTTTACAGACAAGTCAGGCTTTGTTGCAAAAGGTTATGACGGTAAAGCCAAGTCAGCAGATGACATTGAGAAGATGCTTAAGAACCGTCCAGGGTATCAAAGAGATCCAGAAGGGTTTGGAAAGTTTGCAGGCAATATGAAAAAGGTATTCCCTGCATTTGAAAAAGCAATACCAGAAGACCACAGAGGCTACTTCAAAGGCGATATGTTATATTTTAACACACCAGAACAAGATAACGGAGCATTTACTTTTAAACCGCAACTTGTTTCCTATAAGGTTAACGCAGACAGTGACATAGGTAAACGTGTTGCACAGTCCGAGGCAGGGGTTGTGATTCATAGAATTGTTGAGCCCGACGGTAGTGAAAAGCCATTAACTGATTATGATATATTTCAAGGTAACAGTTTATTAGTGTTACCTCCAGTCACTGTACAACAAGCACCAGAAGTAGACATGAGTGGTGTTAATAAGATTACTGCTATCGTTAACAAGAATGCGGCAGGCATTGATACTTTACTTGACAAAGGTAAGTTGAAACAAATGCAACTGTCAAACTTTGCAGACATATTATATAATTACGTAAACGTAAAAACAGATACAGGATTAGACAACTTAGGCAAAGACTTTATGCAATGGCTACAGAGTAGTGCTGTTAGCAATAACAAAAAGGCAAAGATAACTGAGTATGTTAAAACGAACATGACAGCCTTTACGGCTTTATGGAACATAGTTAGTGGAATAATGAATGTTAAGAACAACATTATCGACCAACTAGAAAAACAACCTGCTGATGTACAAGCATCAATAGGAGATAAACCAGGGGGCGAAGGATATGTACTAGCTCACCCAACTGGTGATATTAAATTTGTTAACCGTGCTGGCTTTAGTGCGGCGAACAGAGCAGTACAACGATAGGAGATAATAATGAAAGCAACTGATTTTATTAAAGAAATAGATGCAGACGATCAAGATGCTATTGATTCTTTAAAGAAACAAATAGATCCAGCTGACGTAGATGGTGGTGATCTAGAAAAAGGATTTGGTGATAAACACGTATCACTAATCAACCAAGTACACAAAGTAAAAGATTCACAGGGTAATCCAAATCCTGTTAATACTGTTACAACATCAGATGGTGGTAAGTTTAAGATCAAAGGTTGGCAGGCTGATTTAATCATGCAGATGCTAACAGGTAACTATAACCAACGCCAGAAGATGGAGTTTACAAAAGACGTAAACAGCAAGAAAGATATGCTAGGTGCATTACTTGGTGAGCCAGGACCTAAAGAGATGGTTCTTAAATTTAAAGAACTAGTGAATCCTGAAATGCAAGCCAGAAGTGCATACGAAAGCAAAAAAGTATAAGGAAAACAAGAATGGAACTTGAGTTTCTAGAAGAGCTATACGAAGCAAGAATGACCCGCAACTCGGGTGACACAGCAAAGTTAACATTTAATGACTGCTGTGAAAGACTCTATCTGAGTTTACTTGTTCTTGAACTTCTTAGACAGTATCCAAAGTATACATCAGCCTCAAGGGCTTATGCAAAAGCAACGAAGGCAGTTAATTACAATCGCTTTCAGATGCAGGGTACTGACTTACACAACTTCATTTACTTTGTGAATGGAGATGATGAAGCTCTAGCTAAACTTAAAGATCCTGATAGTGCTAGAATGGTTGCTAGAAGAATTACATTACCAATGATGGCAATCAATAGATATCTTACTACACTTTCAAGTGGGATGTCATCAAGAACTAGTGAAACGTTTATGGGTATTGAATCGGCATTACGTATCTCCAATGCTGATTACAAAGCCATTCGTAGACAACTTACTAACTTTCAAAACCTAGCAACATATGACAGAAAGAAAATTGCTACTAGACTAGTGTTAGCCGTTAGAGCTAAACTAAGAAGCAGTGATATAATTAGATTCCTAGAAGAACTTGTAGCTGAAAGAGATTTAGAAACAGGAACAGTCAAGGACAACGAACCAATCATTAGTGTACCAGACCTTTCAACTAGTGGTAAGGAATTATCTTTATACAGATATCTAGTTGGTGCAAGAAATTTAGTAGGTACTAAAAAGTTTTTAGAACTTGCAAAGAATGGTCAAAGTGTTCCAAGCACGTTCGTAAAACAATATATGCCTGCTATTGAAATGATAGATGATATCGTAAAAGCAGGGCCAGGATACGTACAAATGTTACGATCCTTACAAAAACGAGCCAAACAACGCCGATAACTCCGGTTTTTTCCAAAAACTTATAAATACTAGTAACATACCACACAAGAGAAACGTGTGTATGGTCATTAGAACATAGGAGAAATAAAATGGCTGGAGTAACAAGAGTAAATGGATTTGGCAACTACGTTGTTGGATCATACAGATCAAGTGCTAACATTGGCGCTTATTTAGTAACAGTAAAAAATGCCTCTAACGCGGCAGTAGATATCAGAGCAGAAGACGATGCGGCTAACGAAGCTGTTGAGGCTATCATGATGGCTACAAACGCAATTGGTTCATCTTTCGCAGATGCTAACACAGGCGTAGCAACACTTTTAGTTGACGGATCACAACATGACGCGGCTTCTTTACAATTTGTATTAAGAAACCTAGGAACAACTGTTGGACCAAACAACATCGACTTTAGTGGAACAACTGTTGCGGCGGCTTCTACATTAACAGCGGCGTAATCCAAAGTTAAGTAGTTAGTTACTAAAACTAATTTAAAGGGCGGTTCATTATTTGTTCCGCCCTTTTTTTACGACTATAAGTATGAGTATGAACTTTGAAGTAGCTACATTAATAGATATAACTCAGACTAACCAAACAAAGTTTCGATCAGATGATAGGACAGCTATCAATCAACAGGCTAATTGGAATACATTCCTGCAGGTGATAGGGTTGAGATCCAATCCATACTTTGACGAAGCACCAAGTGTTGTTGAAGGACTAGACATCACCAAGAGCGAGTTTGGTACAGCTTATACGGGTAAACAAAAGGTGTGGTACTTTAAGTTTAGCATTGAACAAGAAGGTGCTTTGAGTGTAGACTTCCTTAAAGACGACTTTGATCTAGTACCTGTGGTAGCAGGACTTACTGAAAGCATTACAATTAATAACAATGCTTTTAGAACAAAAGATGAAGAATCACGTAACGTGATCTTTAAATTAGTAGATAATACTCCAGACTCGGTTGTATAAATACTAACATAAGGCAAACATTACATCAAGTACTAGGCGATTAAATTATAGGCCCCTTCCACGATAAATTAAGGAACGGAGAGATAAAGATGGCAAGAGCCACTAAATTAGAAAAAGAAAGTCTAGAAGCACACGTAGACTTATGCGAACAGAGATATAATAACTTAGAGCTTCGTCTGAGCAAGATCGAAACGAAAGTTGAGCATATCCACGCAGACATTACTAATAACAACAAGTCAATGACAAAAGTGTTGATAGGATCAGCAGGTACGATTGTAGCTGGACTACTGTCAACTATAATAGTAATATTACTAAACTCTCAATAATCCAAACCAAAACACTTCCCCAAACACATAGATAAATACACGTATGCTATTACGTGAGATATATGAACCGTTAGACGAAAAGCAAATATGGGCTCGATCTGGTAAGAAGGTCGTTCGTAAGTATCGTTGCACGGCAGGTAGACGCAAAGGCCGTATTGTTAAACAGATGGCACAATGCTTTGCGGCACCTAATATGAAGGCACGAATAACTATGAAACGCACTAGAGCTAGAATAGGTGCTCGTATGATGAGGAAGGCTAGACGTACCAAACGTACAAATCCAGCTTCACGTAGAGTACAAGCATTGAATAGAAGAGGGTAGTATGTTAATCAAAGACATAATGACTGAGTCTATCAAAGAGGGAGTTATTCAGATCTGGGGTAAGAACAAGGGTAAACTTGTTCGTAAGTATAGATGTACAAGCGGATCACGTAAGGGCAGAATTGTAGCACAACCGTCAACCTGTAACGCGGTAAAGAAAGTTGGTAGTGCTATAAATATAAAGAGAGCTAAGGCACGTAGAGGTAGTGTAATGAAAGTTAAGACCCAACGCCAAAAACGGGCAAGTGGACTTACCAAAAGACTTACAACTGCTAACAAGCCACAGACGCAAAAACGTTATAAAAAGGCTCCAACAAGACGAAAAAAATTTAAGACAGGAAGAAGAAAGAAATAAATGAGAGCAAAGGACTTTACAAAACCAGTTGAAGAACAACAAGTAGTTGAAGTCGTTCCAGCTATTGGAGCCGCACTAGGACGTGTGGGTGCAAAGATGGGATCTGCGGCGGCTAAGGCCGGTGTTAAAGCAGGAGCTCAATTAGGTAAAGTCGGTGCCGGTAAAGCAAAAGGCATAGGCGCGGCGGCAGTGAAAGCTGTCAAACAAGCACAAAGTAAAGTTTCAAAAGCTATCCTTAAAAAAGGATCACAAATAGCAATACCCACTCAAGGGGGAAAAGAAACTGAATTCGATATTGACGATGTTAAGGGCGATATGATTACATTAGCCAACCCGGAAACAAAACCAGGTGAACCAAAAGCATTCGTATATAATAAAAAAGAACTAGATCAGATAGTCAAACAAAAAGCTGACAAGGCCACAGGTGGAACAAACCCAATGGCAGGTAAGGTAGTTTAATGAAGATAAATGATCTATTAGGAGAATTCAGTATTCAAACAAGTAATGAGGAAAAGGAAGTACTTGAAAAAGTACAACATCCTGTTCCATTTCATGCTTTCCCAGAGAGAGAACAATTCGTTATCGAAGGACTTATAAGAAAAGCTCTTATAACTAAAGTTAACCGTAACGGAATGACAGTGGTAGTTGCTAATGGATCCGACTAAATTACAATCAGACTTAGACGAGATAATGGAAAGTGGCCTTCAGAAGGTACATATTCCATTTGTTAAAGGCAAAGGTAAGTCGGTACGCATTAAGAATACTATATTCAGAGAATCCAAAAAAGAAGGTGGCTACTTGATATTTGACGTTGGATCGCACAAGAGAGTCGCTACAACCTTTAGTAAACGTGGTGCCATAGCATTAGCTAAAGCTAGAGCTAGAAATGACGAACATACCCAAAGAACCGTGCTAGATTTGGATCAAAAGCTGGGTAAACACTATATGGACAGTATTTTCCACAAGCATACCATAGAGCAAACAGACGATGATATGCGTAGAGAAGCCGCAGAAATGCGTTTTGAGTTGGCTAAAGACCATACTTGGTCATACATCTGCCAGTTAGACGAGTTCATCTTTGACGATTGATGATAAATAACTATAACGATAGGAACAAGAGCTATGAAAATAAACGAACTTAAAATTGTATCAGCTAAAGACCTAAATGAGTCACTAGCAAAAACCTTTGGAACGAAATTACGTTTACAAGACTTTACTAACGAACAACTTGAAGATGCACGTAACAGATTACGTACACAATTAAGCCAAGTTGAAACAAATGAAAGTTTCGATACAGTTCATACAAGCGATGCATATCAAAAAGGTAGAATGTTCCTAGACGTAATCAACCAAGAGATGCACGAAAGAGCTAAATCAAAACCAGACTTTTTAGACATGGACGGTGATGGCGATAAAAAAGAGCCAATGAAGAAAGCCGTTAAGGATAAAAAAGCAAAAGAAGATGTAGCTGACGAAGATTTAACAAAAGGTCAAGAGAAATTACCAGCAGGCTTAAAGAAAGCAATACTTAAAAAGCAAGGTAAAGACGACGATGCGGAAGACATTAAAGAAGGTGCTGAGGAATCAGCAACATTAGTAATGGCCGCAAAGGACATGGTAGACAGAGTAACAGGTTGGATGGAAGACACAGCAGAAATGCAAACAGAATCCATGCTTGAATTAGGCGATAAGATCAGAGACGAAATGGGCTCGGAACAATCAGAACAATTCATCAATACTGTAAAACCAGCATTAGAAAATTTATACACAGTTTTTGAAACTACAAGAGAAGCACTATCCGGTGGCGTAGCCATTGTAACAGGCGAAGGCGCTCCAGAGACTATGGGAACAGATACAGAAGCTCCAGCAGAAGATCCTGAAGCTGAAATGGAACCAACAGTTGATGCGGACGCAGGTGCTGAAGAACCAGTAGCAGATGAGTTTGGTGCAAGTGAGCCAGCAACAGGCGGCGAAGAAGTAGCAGACAGAGAAAAACGAGAATCCATAGAACGAAGCAGAAGACTAGGTCAGGTATTAACTGACTCAAAAAAAAAGGTAGTACGTCAGTCAAAGTAACTGAGGCTACAAATTCCAAACAGGCACTCGTACAAATTTTTAGAAATCAGATAGGTAGTGCTGATCATCAAGATCAGCCTGCTTACCTTTCATTTGAAGCACTCAATCAATTAATGTTAAACATGGACTTTCAACAGTTTGACTACGATGGCTTCAAACAAGTATATGACGCAAATCCAGAATTGAAAACCTACGTAAAGAATTTTGATGACAAAGGTGTTACACTTTCTACAAAGAAAGAAGCTGACTCCGATGCACCAGTATCAAGTGATGCCCCTGATGAAGTTGATCAAATGGCACAACGAGCAACCCAAGCCAATCTTTAACTTGACAAACTAGTTTTTTTGTTATATACTTTAGTGTATGAGGTATAACAATGAGCGAAGTAAAAATCTTACCAAATCTAGTTTGGAAATATAATTACGAGCCAGGATTCGATGTCCAGGCCTTTTTAGATTACCAATCCAAAGAAGCTGAACTGCATCAGACAGAAGCAGATGGAGGCAAGTCAACGGCTGGCCATCCAAACCCTCCGCACGAGTGGGAATGTAATAAAGATTTTATGATTTGGTTAAGACCCAAGATAGAAATTTGTTTACGTGAATGGGACGTTCAGTACACAGATGTCGTTGCCACGGGAAGTTGGACCAATATACACAATATCAATGCTCATACTTTACCTCATGAACATGGTTCAACCAACGTGGTAGTGTCAGCTTATGTACAAGTACCAGAGGACAGTGGTAACTTAATGTTTGAACAACTGTTAAGAACTAACTGGTCTCATTACTCACGCATACCAGAAAACACAATACATGACTACTGGAGAGAAGTTAATGTAAATACAAATGATGTCTTACTATTTCCTGGCTGGTTAACTCACAAGACCCAAGCAAGTAAAAGTAATGGCAACCGAATAAAATTTACCATCAATACAGATGGTAGGGATAGAAGCAACGTAATATTATGACAGTAGCACAAGACAGAACCAAAGAAGAAATTATTAAAGAGATTGAAAGTATCGTAGAAAAGAACATTCAACCTAGTGTAGAAATGCACGGTGGTGTTGTTAAGCTACAAGACTTTGATATGGAAACAGGCGTTGCCCTTATGTTAATGAGTGGAGCCTGTTCAGGCTGTGCAAGTAGTTCCGTAACACTCAAGATGGGTGTAGAGAATATGCTTAAACATTATGTACCTGAAGTAAATGCAGTAGAGGGTATGGACGATCCTAACTTTAACGATCCGTATTATACAAGTTGGGACAACCCAGGTGGCTGGGGAAAGGAAGAGTAATGGCAATAGAAAAGACTGAACACAAGACACCGTACTTTGAAAGACAAAATCCTAACATGAGTACAGAGTTTCATAGTGCAATGAACCAATGGATCATTGATGTTAAGTGTCCCTTCTACGAGGAATTCTTAACACTATTTGAAGATGAATATAGAGGAGAAGATGAAAGTAAGATCAAAACTACTTTCAGAGGATATCAATATGATGTTACTCCTAAGAACTTACCCGAGTGGGGTGGCGAAGTAGTACGTTCGGATAAGATGAATCCAGACACTCCGGAGCAAGTAGGGTTTCCTAGTTCTAAAACATTAAATGAAACAGAGTTTGATGTAAACAAAGCAAATCCAGGATCTAACTTTCCACCTATTGATCAAAACAAGTTTGATAAACTTAATTGGGATAAGTTAATGAACTGGGTAATGAAACAGATTAGACGTAACCAGGTGCCCGTTAAGAGCATCAAGGTAAGCAAGTGTTGGTGTGTAGACTACAATGACGGAGGCTACCAAGCAATACACAATCATGGCCCACTATGTATTAGCATGGTAATGGCAATGGACTCACAACCCACTACAGGAACTAATGAACAGTCTGCTGACAATGGAATGTTATATACCCTAATGCCTAATCCAGATGGCACACAACTTATGACACAGTTTGGACCTTACCCAGGTAGAACTGTTATCCTAGACGGTAGAGTATGGCATGGTGTTTATCCTGCTAAGGCTCCACGTAGAACATTTGTTGTAGACTTCGACTTTGAATACTATGGCGAAGATGAAGAAATTCCAGGAATGGTAACTCCAATTAACCCAGGCACACCTAATGGATAATAATTATTTTGCTCAAGGGCAGTTCATCATAGAAACAGAGTATGATGAGTATGAAAGTATGAACATCACAATGAGAAAGAGTTCTACTGAAACTGTTGACTATCCTGATAGAGTGCAAGATAATTTAGATTTAAATTCAATATCGTTGGCTTACACCGATTGGGTATTGAAAAAGATACAGGATCAAAAGATTCCTGTTACAAGCATTGAGCCCGACCAGGCTTGGTATATTAACTACAAGCCTTATGGTTACCAAGGCATACACAATCATACTAACAAGGAAGACTTAATTAGTACAGTTATGTATTTTGATCATAAGCAAGAAGATGATATGTTTACACAGGACGGATGTCTTGTTACAATGATGGCACACCCTAACACACAGATTGAGTTTCATGAGTTTCCACCTAGTCCAGGTAAAACTATTATTATGAATGGTAACGTTAGCCATGCAACTTATCCTTACAAACATGAAAGAAGATGTTTAGTTATTAATTTTAAAGCAACATGGAGCAAGCCGAATGAGCCTGATCAAACAGAAGTTTAATTACAAAGAGATAAAGAAAGAGTCTAAAGAAGGCAAACGCCTATATGCTTGTCCTGACGGTAATAGTGTCGCAAGTGTAACAACTATACTAGATAAAACAAAAGACAAGTCTGCCTTAATTGCTTGGCGAAAAAGAGTAGGTGAAAAGAAAGCACAGGAGATTGTTACAGAGGCCGCAAGTGTAGGTACTCGTATGCACAAATTTTTAGAGGACTATGTAGAAACAGGTGAATGGCCTAAAGCAGGTAGCAACCCGTATAGCCAACAAGCTAACGAAATGGCTACAAAGATTAAAGACGCCGCATTAGTCAATATTGACGAAATATGGGGCTCTGAGGTACAATTATACCACCCGAAGATTTACGCCGGCACTACAGACCTCGTAGGCGTCTTTAAAGGCGAAGAATGTATCATGGACTTCAAGCAAACTAACAAGCCTAAGAAGGAAGAATGGGTAGATGATTATAAGCTACAATTAACTGCCTATGCACTAGCCCACAACGAGATATACGGAACTAACATACAAGAAGGCCACGTTTTCATGTGCAGTCGTGCAGGAGAATATCAGCAATTTGATGTATGGCCAGACGATTTTAAGGCCTGGGAAGCTAAATGGTGGGATCGTGTGTATATGTACTATGACCGTTTCGCATAAATACTTGTAATAAGGAGCAAGTAAGTGGCAATAGTACAAATTTCAAGAATACAAGTACGTAGAGGTCAAAAGAACGTTGGATCAGGCATACCACAATTAGCAGGTGGTGAGTTTGGTTGGGCAGTGGACTCACGTGAATTGTTTATTGGTAACGGATCAGTTTCTGAAGGCTCACCAGCAGTTGGAAATACAAAGATCCTAACACAATATGACAACCTGTTTAGTTTTGCAGATCAATACACATATCAAAAGAACATCAGTACAATGCAAACAGGCTCAACTGCTATGTTGCCTACTGCTAGAACATTACAAGAAGTACTAGACGAAGAAGTAAGTGTTAAGTCGTATGGTGCAACTGGTGATGGGTCAGATCAAACAGTAGTATTACAAAGAGCTATTGATCAATTATTCCTTAATAGTGCAACAAAAGGTTCAACTGCAAGTAGAGTTACATTAAAGGTACCAGCAGGTGAATACTTATTGAGTGCAAGTTTAAAACTTCCGCCATATGCAACAGTCATTGGAGCAGGAAGTGACAAGGTAAAAATTACACAAGGTGCGAATGTTCCTGTGTTTGAAACTGTAAACTCAGGATCAACACCAGGAAGTTATGCACAGGACAGTTCAAGTACAACATTGAACCAAGCTAATAAGATTACACTAAAAGGTTTTACATTAATACAAAATACTACAAACGCAGGTATATTGTTAACTTCTTGTAAAGAAAGTACATTTGAAGATTTAAAAATTACAGGTGCTTGGACAAGTGGAGCAACTCCAGGATCAAGTCAAGTTGCAATTAGAATGAACAGCTTATCAACTGCTGTATCTTGTAACAGAAATAAATTTAAAGATATCCATATGAAAGGTTACGCAACAGGCGTACACTCAGACTTTGATGTTGTTGGAAATACATTTACAGATTGTGAGTTCGACACATTAAGATACGGAATAGTATATGGTGAGAATACAAGCATTGGTCAAGTAGGAATGGCTACAGGTCCACAAAGAAATATTGTACAGAGTTCACAGTTCCATGATATTGATAGACAAGCATTATGGGTAAACAAAGGACAGTTTAATTCCTCAGTTAATAACAAGTTTATTAGTGTAGGTAACAATGGTGGTACTGAAGGTAACGCAGTTTATAGTGTTATAAACTTTACAGATGGTACTGCTCTTTCTAACTCATCTAGCAATGACTGGTTTGACAGAACTGCAAATTTAAGTTATGATCAAAACTTTATGTCAGGTTATAGATATGTTCCAGAAGTTGAAGGACCAGGAGTTTTTGATTTAGAATTTAGTTATAGGTTTCCTGTAACACAACAAAACTCCGCAGTAAGAGTATTAAAATTTCCAGGCTATGCTACTAGAAACATAGTTGTAGATTACATATACAAAAGCTCACAGGTAAATGCAGTAAGAGAAGGTTCATTAGATATACTTGTTAACTTAAATGATAACACATCTAAAGTAACTGACAACTTTACATACCTTGGTGCTAGTGCATATGAATATAATGTTGAGTTTAGTGTTTCATTAACGGATGAAAACACAGACGGAACAAATGATACACTGGTTGTTTCAATGAAGAACACGACAACGAGTGACACAGGTGACATATTATTCAAAGTACATTACAAAACGTAATATGCCAAACAGAGAATACGAGACAAAACTCGTTAACTGGACTAACTTTAGAGAACAACTAGAGGTAAGTCTAAATCCTTTCCAGGAAGTAATTGATTATTACAACAAGATGCCAAGAAGTAAGCTAGGTGTTGACCCTTGGGATCAGACTACTTGGCCCACTCCATGGGAACTACTTGCTCAAAACAGCATTTGCGACTTGACAAACAGCTTGGGGGTGTGTTATACTTTACAATTAACTAATAGGTTTTCTCGGAGTGAGTTCGAGATACATATAGTTACGGACTACAGTAATGAGGAATTATGTTATCCTGTTTGCATTAACAATAATGTATTATGTTACAAATATAATGAGGTTGTTCAAAAGGCTGAATTACCCACACAATTTGTTTCACAACGCATTTATAAGATGCCGGCGTTACAATAAATACTTTATCATTACGAATACGAATTAAAAATTAACAGGAGCAACAGAGAATGTCAAATGGCGTCGGTATACACATCAAAAAACGCGACGGCTCAGTAGAGCCCCTGGACATTAATAAGATACACTTTGTCGTTGAAGAAGCCACGGAAGGCTTGACGGGTACAAGTGCATCACAGATTGAGATGACAGCTAACATTCAATTCTATGATGGAATGTCCACGGAAGAAATACAAGAAATTTTAATTAAAAGTGCAAACGATTTAATTAGTTTAGAGAATCCCAACTACCAGTATGCGGCGGCAAGGTTGTTGTTATATCCAATTTATAAAGAAACGTTCGGTCAATACAGTCCTGCTCCTCTTACAAAGATTATTGATAGAAATATTGAACGTGGTGTATATGATGCGTCAATCAAAGACAAGTACACTGAAACAGAATTAAAGCAATTAAACAAATACATCAAGCATAACAGAGATGAGAATTTTACATACGCAGGTCTAAGACAGATAGTAGACAAGTACCTTGTGCAAGATAGAAGCACAGGAGAAATATATGAGTCTCCACAAGTAATGTATATGATGATCGCGGCAACATTGTTTGCTGATTATCCAGAAAAAACACGTATGAGTTACGTAAGGAGATATTATGATGCGACCTCCCTTTTTAAAATCAATATCCCAACGCCAATCATGGCCGGTGTACGTACACCTCTTAGACAGTTTGCTTCGTGCGTTCTTGTTGATAGTGATGACACCCTTGATAGTATTTTTAGTAGTGATATGGCAATTGGCAGATACACGGCACAAAGAGCAGGAATAGGAATTAATGCAGGACGTATTAGAGCAATCAACTCTAAAATTAGAGGTGGCGAAGTAGCACACACAGGCCTGATTCCGTTTCTAAAAAAGTTCGAGTCAACTGTAAGATGTTGTACACAGAACGGAGTACGTGGAGGCAATGCAACTACACACTTCCCTATTTGGCATTATGAAATTGACGACATCCTAGTACTAAAGAATAACAAAGGTACTGAGGATAATAGAGTACGTAGATTAGATTACAGTATTCAACTTAATAAATTGATGTACGAAAGGCTGTTAGCTGATAAAGACATAACTTTATTCTCGCCACATGATGTACCAGATTTATATGAGGCTTTCTATTCCGACCAAAAACTATTCGAAGAACTATATGAAAAGTATGAACGCAAGACTTCATTAAGGAAACGCAAAGTAAAAGCAATGGAATTGTTTTCTGCGTTGATCAAAGAACGTGCTGAAACAGGACGTATCTATATCATGAACGTTGACCATGCTAATACACACAGTTCATTCAAAGACACAGTTTACATGAGTAACTTATGTCAAGAGATTACATTACCTACTAAACCTTTACAACACATTGATGACCCTGAAGGTGAAATTGCATTATGTATTTTAAGTGCAATCAATGTTGGTACACTAAAAGACTTAGATGAGTTACAGGACTTATGTAACTTGGCTGTAAGAGCATTAGACGAAGTTATTGATTATCAAAAGTATCCAGTGAAGGCCGCTGAAGTAAGTACAAAAGCAAGACGCTCATTAGGCGTAGGCTACATTGGACTTGCACACTATCTAGCGAAGCATGGTGTTAAGTATTCAGATAAGAAAGCACTTACTAAGGTACATGAGCTATCAGAAGCATTTCAATATTACTTGTTAGTTGCAAGTAATGAATTAGCAAAAGAAAAAGGTGCTTGTGAATATTTTAACCGTACTAAATATAGTGATGGCATTTTACCTATTGACACATACAAAAAGGAGTTGGACGAGATATGTTCAATTACATTAAAGTATGATTGGTCTGCTTTACGCAATGACATATCAGCCCACGGTTTACGGCACAGCACATTGTCCGCACAGATGCCTTCGGAGAGCAGTTCCATTGTGTCGAACGCAACCAACGGAATCGAACCACCTAGAGGGTTCTTGTCCGTTAAGAAAAGCAAAAAAGGGCCTCTTAAACAGATTGTTCCACAGTATACTACGTTAAAGAATAACTATACGTTGTTGTGGGATATGCCAAGTAACGAAGGTTACATAAATATCGTTGCAGTAATGCAGAAGTTTTTTGATCAAGCCATTAGTGGTAATTGGTCGTACAATCCAACTCATTTTGAGAACAACGAAGTTCCAATGAGTGTTATGTTACAAGATATGTTAACAACATATAAGTATGGTTGGAAAACATCATACTATCAAAACACTTATGACTTCAAGAGTGATCCAAGTGAAGAGGAAATTAAGACAGAGACAACAAACTCTTTTGAACCTCAAGTGGGACTACCAGATGGTAAGCCATTAGAAGATGAAGAAGAAGTTTGTGATAGTTGTGCTATATAGGGAAGAGGAATAGACAGTGAGTAAGACAGTATTTAATAGAGAAAAAGTAGACTTTACAAAGAGCCATATGTTCTTTTGACCAGATCAAAACACACAAAGGTATGATGTGTTTAAGTTCCCTGTGTTTGATAAATTGAATCAAACAATGCTAGGATATTTTTGGAGACCTGAAGAAGTAAGTCTACAAAAAGATAGAAGCGACTATGCTAACTTCCGTCCAGAACAGAAGCACATCTTTACTGCTAACTTAAAATACCAAACACTACTAGATAGTGTACAAGGTAGAGGACCATGTTTAGCTTTCTTACCACACGTAAGTATTCCAGAGCTAGAAGGTTGTATTGTTACTTGGGACTTCTTTGAAACTATTCACAGTCGCTCGTATACACACATAATGAAGAACGTGTATGCAGACCCAACTGAAGTATTAGATACTATCTTAGATGATGAAAAAATTATTGAACGTGCTATTAGTGTTACTAAAAACTATGATGCGTTTACAGAAGCGGCAGACAAACACATACATCTTAAAAAAGGAACGATGAGAGATGTTAAGAAGAAACTATTCTTAGCTATGATGAACGTAAACATCTTAGAAGGACTACGTTTTTATGTTTCCTTTGCCTGTACGTTTGCATTTGGTGAACTTAAACTTATGGAAGGTTCAGCAAAGATTATTAGTTTGATTGCTAGAGATGAAAGCCAACACCTTGCATTAAGTTTACACGTTCTTAAGAACTGGATGCGTGGTGATGACGATCCAGAGTTTGCCTCTATTGCAAAAGAGTGTGAAGCAGAAGTTTATGAAATGTGGAAGACTTGCGTCAATGAAGAAAAGGCGTGGGCACACCACTTAATGAAAGATGGATCAATTATTGGTCTTAATGAAAAACTGTTAGGCAACTACGTAGAGTTTATTGCTAACAAGAGATTAAAAGCATTAGGATACAAGCCAATCTTTGATACACCTACAACACAGAATCCCCTACCATGGACACAGCATTGGTTGAGTTCATCAGGGTTACAAGTAGCACCACAAGAAACAGAAGTAGAGTCTTACATTGTTGGTGGTATTAAACAAGACGTTAACACAGACTCGCTCAAAGGATTTAAGTTATAATGGAAACAAAAGAAGCTACTCCACACACTACCGTAGTTTATAGTAAGCCTAATTGTCCTTCTTGTGTAAAAGCAAAGATGTTATTACAAAACAAGAAGATCCCATACACCGAAAGTATAATTGGAAAGGATATCCAAGTTGAAACTCTTATGAAAGAGTTTGAAGTAAACGGATTACCGATGCCAAGAACTGCTCCGCAGATTATATTACACGGTAAGTATGTAGGAGGGTATGAACAATTAGTCCAACATATGGACGACCACGGTATGAACTATGAACACTAGGAGACATTATGTTAATTGAGCCGGCATATAAATTAGGAGACGTTATCACTATTAAACTTACATCAGGTGAAGAACTTGTAGGTAAGTTTGAAGCAGATGACGACAAGACAATCAAAGTAAACAAACCACTTACATTAGTTGCAAGTGAAAAAGGCATTGGCTTACAACAGTTCTTGTTTACTGCTGATATAGATAAATCATATACTATTAAGCATCAAGCAATTACTTTAATACACAAAACAAGACCAGAATTTGCAGAAGCATATACCAAGCAGACAAGTAGCATTGTACAAGCACCCGCTGGTATGGCAGACCTAGTACGTAAATAATCTTACATAAATATTAATATGCACGAGTTTGTTATAAAAGACAAGGGTCAATTAGTCACGTACACAGAGTACGAAGCTATACCTAATGAATTCGACCATGTAATTAAGTTCTTACCTGAAGTTCCACCAGAACCTCATACTGAAGAACAGCATAAAGAGATTGAACAGTGGAATATAAAGTTGCAAGAACTAATGAAAAAGGAGAGATCATATGCCAGCAGTAACTAGAGTAGGTGACGCCGACGTTGCCCATTGTAGCGGAATGACAAGAGCAGTAGGATCTGGTAATGTATTTGCTAACAACATTCCTGTTTCAAGACAGGGTGACGTTAACACAGGACATTTACTTCCACCTGTACCATGTCCGTCACACTCGGCACCAATAGCAGTAGGATCAACAACAGTATTCACCAATAACGTAGGAACGGGCAGGGTTGGAGACGCAATAGCAGGGTGTACTTCGGTCGCGGCAGGCTCTTCAAACGTTTTTGCAGGATAATTTCGCCAATTAAGGCACCAACAAACCACATTTACACAATAACATTACAATTTACAATAATTAATTACGAATATAGGAGATAATATTATGTCAAACATTCATGAACAGATCGTAGCTGAATACGAAAACTATATGAAAGAGTCAGAATCTTTCGAATCAAAAAACGTTAAAGCGGCGGCGGCAAGAGCAAGAAAAGCCTTAGGTAACATGGGTAAACTTGCTAAATCAAGAAGAGCAGAAATCCAAGAGAAGAAAAACTCTCTATAATAATTTCTAGAAATACATTTATAGCATGACTAACCCTCATGCTATATTTGTATGTACATAATTCTATTAACAAAATCATAAATACTCTAGTACAAATTGTTTATTACAAAACATAATCACGAAGGATTAATAAAAAAATATGAGTGAGCGAGTCGTTGGCAAACTGAAATGGTTTGACGCAAAAAAAGGTTACGGGTTTATAACTCCCGATGATGGCGGACAAGATGTGTTCGTACATATATCTGCCTTTGAAGGTGCACAGATAACTAACATTTCGAATAAGATGCTACTAGAATATGAACTTGTTGATAACAGGGGCCGAATGATAGCAGGTAACCTTGTTCGTCCTGATAACTTCAACAGATAATTTAGATCGATTTAAAAGGCTTAGGCAATCCGTCTGAGCCATATATCATTTCGCCTGTGTCAATAAAGGCTCCACACATACGACCGTTGGCGTGTTTACCGTAATACTTAACTGGCTTGACTTCTACCAATTCACCGTCTCGAAGTGCAGTCCTTTTATAGTTCTCAGACTTGACTCCTCTTTGCTTTACTCCAGCCATGTTACTTTCCTAACTTCGCTTTCAAGGCCGCTCTCTTTTGTTCTATAAGTGCCGCCTGGCGTATTTTTCTACCTAGTGGTAGACGTTGTATCATTTCGTACATTCCGCCTTTTTTGGCTTCCCATTCTACTCTGACTTGTTTGCTTTTGGTATTGCCTTGGAAGGCTTTGACTGCCTTTCTTAGGCTTGTTGATTCTTTGGTTTCTACATTCTCGCCGTCATAGAAAGTATATGTTCTCATTTTGGGCATGGTAAATCCTTTGACATTAGTTATGCCAGAAGAGTAATATATGCACTTAAATAGGTTAAATATAGGTGTAATTGATGACAGCAACGTATGTCACATGAACAGGACCCGGGGGCGGTACCCGGCGCCTCCACCATAAACACATTTACCGAGTGTGCTTATGATGGGGGCGAAATAGGATCGACTGGCTTGTTAAGGTTGAACGAGATTACCGGGATGTAAGCTCCGTTAACGCGAACAAACGTTATAGATGCAAACGATAATGCACTATCCAACGTAACTTTTGTAGATTTTTCTGCACCAGTTACTGCGGTGAATGAGGATTTTGCCCTAGCGGCATAATCGCTCGGGGTTGGCAACTTACCTAGCAACAGAAAAGTTGCGCCTATTACTACATAGACTACGACTATAATAGCTTAGACTAAAAAATCAAATAAATATATCGCTAGGTGAGAAGGAGTAATTATAATGCCACCACGCAATCATAGAAATTGGTTAGCAGAACCAAAAGTAGAATATATTAGTAGCGAGTGTTACAACAATCAAGACATACACGACCAAGAACAAGAACAAATCTTTAGTAAGGTTTGGATACCTATGTGTCATAAGAGTGAACTACCAAACGAGTTAGACTACCGAACAACACAGATAGCAGGTGTAAATGTTATCGCATACAACACAGGCAAAGGATTCAAAGCATATCGTAACTATGGCAGTTGGGCACCAGCAGGAACACTAGGAGCACCTATTGTAACTGTTGAACCGCAGTTGCATTTGGAAGTAAAGCACGGAGGTATGATATGGGTAACACTAAACCCTGATCCTGATCAAACTGTAGAACAATGGACGGCAGGTGCATTTGATTGTATCGCTGATGCTATTGATACAGAGGAACTAGAAGTATTCCATTATCATAAAGCAATCATTCCTACTAACTATAAACTATGGCACGATACTAACAGTGAATTCTATCATGACTTCATGCACTACTTTAATCGTGTAACAGGATTCAATGATGAATATTTTGCACGTAAGAATATTGCGTTCGATAACGGTCATGTAAACGTAAGTTCTTTTACTGTCAACTATACCGAGTTTGATAAAGATGGAGATAGAGGAGAGTTAAGTTTTCCTAACTTGCCACCCAACCAATGGTATATGGTAGACTTGTTTCCAGGCTTCAACTTTAACCTACGTGGAAGTGCATATAGATCAGATAGTGTTACTCCATTAGGACCTAACAAAGTTCTTATTGAGTTTAGGGGTTATGGATTAAAGAATGATACCAAAGAAGAAAGACTTACACGTATCAGACACCATAATACTATTTGGGGACCTTTTGGTAGAAACTTACACGAAGACTTGCTAGGTGTTACAGGACAGGGTGCATCAATGGCTCCAGGTACTGAACGTAGAAACATACTACATGGTAGACACGAAAACTCAACTATCCACGATGAAGTAGGTATGCGCCACTACTATGCAGAATGGGGCAAGTACCTAGATGTAAATCCATCTAATCCATTATAGCTCTTGACATCTCTGTCAATATGTGTTATGCTTTAGCTATAACTTTATAATTACATACAAGGAGTACATTCCGATGGCTACATATTTGACAGTACTAGGGGTAGCATTAGTAGTTAATACTATCCATGTAGCGGTAACAGGGCACCAAATAATGCTTTGTCTATCCGGTTGTAATTAACACTCTTCCGGGGGTGTAGCTCAGTTGGTTAGAGCGTCCGCCTGTCACGCGGAAGGCCGAGGGTTCGAGTCCCTTCACTCCCGCCATTATAATAACAGAGGTATATTTGTGGATAAATTTATATTTGATGTCGACGGCACACTAACACCAAGCCGAAGACCGATTGACGACGACTTTGCAGTATTCTTTTCAGACTTTTGTGCAGAGCATGATTGCTATCTAGTAACAGGTAGTGATAGAGAAAAAACAATAGAACAAATAGGGGAAGAAATATATAGCCTTGCCCAACGTGTTTACAACTGTTCAGGTAGCGATGCTTACGAAGGTAGTAAGAATGTATATGCTGACCCATGGACACTTCCAGATGATACTAGAACGTGGTTAGAACAAACTCTTAAGGCAAGTACGTTTGGCTTACGAACAGGATTACATATTGAAGAACGTACAGGTATGGTTAACTTTAGTATTGTAGGACGAAATGCTACAATGGGTGAACGACAACTATATGTTAAGTACGACAAAGAAGAACAAGAACGTAACAGAATTGCTAAAGAGTTCAACGCCAAGTTTCCAGACTTGATTGCAACTGTTGGTGGAGACACTGGCATAGACATATCTCCTAAGGGTAATGACAAGAGTCAGATCCTAAGAGACTTTGACCCTAAAGATACCCTATGGTTCTTTGGTGATGCTATGGATCCTAGCGGTAATGACTATACACTAGCAAAGTGTAAGGAAGTTAATGCCGTAGCAGTTGAAAGCTGGAAAGACACACGTAACAGACTAAAAGCATTATAACCGTCCCTTATATCCACATATAACTATAGCTTATTTTGGTAAATAACTGCATACTTTATAGGAGTAGTTATTATGGCAAAGTTATATGGAACAGCATCGATACACGTTTCTACACCAAAGAAAACATCACAGTCTTCTAAGAAAAGATCTTGCAAACTTGCTTCTATGAACAAGAAGAAAAAACGCAGTTTAAAGTTTTACAGGGGGCAAGGGAAGTAATGTACGAGTACAAATGCAAAATATTAAGAGTAGTAGACGGTGATACAGTAGATATCGATATAGATTTGGGTTTTGGTATGTGGATGCACAAAGAACGAGTTAGAATGATGGGCATCGACACACCAGAATCTAGAACACGTGATAAGGTGGAGAAGAAATTTGGACTCGCATCAAAGGCCAGACTTAAAGAACTGTTACCAGTTGGATCAAAGCAACATCTTAAAACAGAAATCGATCGAAGCGGAGAAGATAAAAAAGGCAAGTTCGGAAGAATACTTGGAGACTTTATCGTCAACGAAAAGAGATGCACTGATATTCTTATTGAAGAGGGATATGCTGTAGTGTATACTGGCCAGAACAAAGACGAAGTAGAGCAGGCACATTTAAATAATAGAGATAGACTTATTAAAGAAGGAAAGGTCACCCTCTAATGTTAAAAATACTTGTTGTTGTTTTGATGACGGGTATGACACCAACAGGCTCTCAGGATTTGTATGTCTTTACTGATCCCAAGTTTGATACAATCGCAGAATGCCAAGCATGGAGCCAAGGTAACGTACCAGCTATAACGTATAGTGTCCGAAGAGAATACGGAACTAGACCAATAGAAGAAATTTACTGTATGCGAGAAGAACTGCTCAAAAAGTTTTTGGAAGACCCCAAAAGCCAATTCAAAAACGTATAAATTAGTTTACCAAAACACTTGACACTACACTAAAATTGTGTTACATTTAATACATGAATGCAATATTTGTGATAGTGTGTTTTTTTATCGGATTAGTTGGTTTAGGCTATTCCATGCATCTACCTTACGATAGTGAGCTAGGCGAAAACATCCTTGTAATATCTGCAGTCTTAGTAGCAGGACCTATATTAATTTTTTGGCGAGGATAGATCTATGACCATGCACTTACAAAGAGGACTTACAACTCTCAACACATCAACAAGAAAAAAGAAACGTAAGATAACCAAAGCAAAGTTAGAACGTTGGGCACTTGACCTACGAAAGTATAACAAGCAAATGAAAAGTTTGGGTATGCACGGACATATGATGACCATGGATCAATATGTTGATTATGTACATGGCCAATTTATTCCTGCCCAATCCAAAAAAGTGTCTATGGTAACAACACCGTGGCACCAATCAGGTGTGTCTTTTGAAAGGACTACTAAACATATTCCTTCACACACTAGTTCGGCTAGTTTCGCCCCAGCACTCAAAAAAGAATCCATGCAGTACACAGGAGAACGTAAATTGGTTGGTATTGCAACAATGCACAAATCAAATATGGTTCCAATCTTTGCAGATGATGAGGACAAAACGGGCAAGAAGGCCGCTACCGAAATCGCAACCATGCGTAGAAATTAGATTATTTTGGTAAAAAAGAACTTGACCTTTTCTGGATTAGGTGCTATTATATAAACATAATGAAGATAAACTTACGGAGGCTTTAATGAAAGGCACAATTAAAAATCTGACACTAGTCGCTACAATGGCGGTACTTATGTCAGCTTGTTCTACTATGACTACTGTTGTAGAAAAGGACACAGACGTCGTACCTAATTGGTATATGAAGTGTAAAGATACTGGAACAGAAGGTTGGTTCTGGTGGAGCAAAGACTACTACTATGCTTGTGGTAGCGGAGTAAGTGGCTTTAAAGAAGCGGCTTATGACAAAGCAATTCAAATAGCAAAAGTAAAAATCGCTGATAGAATCAACGGTGCAGTAAACAAGAGAACTACAATCGAGTATAATGATGCTGGTTCAGAGGAGAGTTTAAGCTCTACTCAACAGTCACAGGTATTGATTGTTAACAAGATTACTGACACAGTGGTAAGACACTATTCATCAACTGATGGTTACTTGTATAAAAGAAATGGCAAGTACTTCCATTTTGTTATGTTGAAGCTTAATAAAGAAATCGTTGATCAGCTTGTAGCAGAATCTCTTGCTAAGACTGTAAAGGTTGATACGAAAAGCATCAACAAGTCTGCAAGTCAACTTAACTAGGAGAAGAGTATGAAACATCTTCTATACATTATAGGTCTCATGTTTTTATGTACGGCCTGTAGTGCAACTAACAAGTTGACCTTAGAGGAAAGCGGACATCAATACTGTGAAACTGATAAGACCATTATCGATAAAAATGGTTCTACAGATAGCACACAAATAACCAAGTGTAGCGATGACCCGGTAAAGAAACTATTACCACCTAAGATGGGTATGGGAACACAATGCCAAGAACATTGGTACACTATTTTAATCAATGGCAAACAAGTCGAACGTAAAGGCTATGCTTGTCTATTTAAAGGTAAGGATTATGAAAGCAGTAAATGGTATATTGTTACTAGCCCTTATTAGTATATTAGGGGCTTGTAGCTCTACAAGTGGCGTACAAACTTACAACACCACGGACACAACTACATCAAGTGTCCAATCAACTTATCAACCAGCAAACGGTTATGTAGGTGTCGTTGTTAATTTAACTAAATGGCATTGGTACAGATTACCTGCTGAAGATAGAATGAAGCAAGAACAGGCAGTCTATTTTGCACTAGATAACGTAGAAAACGGAGATGGTACTAGTTGGTACAACAACAATACAGGATCCAACGGAGAAGTTATCGTTGTTAGCACTTATCCTATGGGTAGTGGCTATTGCAGAGTAATGTTAAGTAAGCTGAATTACAAAGGTAAACTTAGGCATTTTAAGGAAACCGCTTGTCGTGAAACAGGCCATGAAGGCTGGAGATTTTTAAGGTAATTTACTTAAAATTGTAGATAAATATGTTATACAAAGAGTTTAGAGGGAGCAGTATGTTATTAGGAATATTGACATTTCTATCTGCACTTACAATTAGTGCGGTAGCTATATACTATTCGGTTGCAGGATTGGCGGCTATATTTGCCGCGGCTGTTATCCCGATTATAATAATGGGAGTGTCGTTAGAGGTTGGAAAACTTGTTACGGCAGTCTGGTTGCACAGGCACTGGAGTCGAGCTACATGGTGGCTTAAGACTTATCTGTCGGTTGCAGTATTCGTATTGATGTTTATAACGTCAATGGGTATCTTTGGGTTCTTATCCAAAGCACATATCGAACAAACAAGTATGTCACAAGAGCAAGTAGCTCTTATAGAAACTATCGACGGTAAGATAGTACGTTCAGAAGGTAAGATAGAACGTTGGACTACAGAAATGGATCGCTTGTTAGCAGGTGAAGACATTCGTGTTGATAGTCTTATTGATCGTGAACAAATAGAATTAGATAAAATTAATGCACTTATTAAAGCAGAGAAAGACGACATAAGAAAAGACTTTGATAAGCAAATAGAATTACAGAATCAAAGAATCAAACAAGCAAAAGAACGTAAGGACGCAGATATACAAGCGGCCAAGGATAGATTCGAAGGCAGTTTAGGTGGCGGTTCTAAGTATGACAAAGCAGTAGAGAAAGCAAAGGCAAACGAATTAAGTGTAGCAAGTTCGGCACAAAAGGAAATACGTGCTATTAATAGCAAACTTAATGAAGCACTTGCAACTGTTGATACAAAGTATGCCAATGATATAAAAGCAATACAGGATAGAATACAGGATCTACGTGGACAAGCTAATGCTAAGACAGAAGACCTAGATGCTAGGATTACAGAGCTAGAATTATTCATTGACAAAGAACAGGTAGTCATTGATGATGTTAGAGAAGAGAAGTTTGAATACGAAAAGACTTACAGACAACTTGAAGCTGAAGTAGGACCTATTAAGTATATTGCTGAATTCATATATGGTGAACAAGCAAATCAAAACTTACTAGAGTCAGCAGTACGTTGGGTAATCATAATTATTATCTTTGTGTTTGATCCACTTGCAGTATTACTTCTTATTGCTTCACAGTACACATTTCAATTTGTGAGAGAGGACAAAGGACCTAAGTCGCCCCCAAAGTCCGATCCGGATCCAGACGAGCCTGACGATCCGGAAGAACAACAAAAGTTTGAAGATGTTAGTCAAGAAGAACTAGCAGAAGAAGAACGCAGAGAGCTCGAGCAACTTCGTGCAGAAAAGATAGCACTAAACGTTGCACCATCACTAGAAACAGGACCTAAGGTAGAGGATGCCTTTGATCCTGATGAAGTTGAATACGAGTTGCAAGATACAAAGATTGAAGAATTCAAGAAACGTGAAGAGGAAGAAAAAGCGGAACTTGAACGAATAGCTAAAGAGGCCGCAGAGGAAGAACCAAAAAAGAATCCACCTGAATACTTTGGCGAAGATGAATATGTTCCAAATGAAAACATTAAAGAAGAAGCACAGGATCTTGATAAATGGAACAAATGGGTAGAAGCCGCAGAAGAAGAAGTTGCTAAAGAAGAAGAAAATAAAGAATATCCAGATACTGCTAACAGAATCTTTTATGGCGAAGAAGTAAAGCAATTAGACGAAGCTCAAAAAAAAACGGAGACAGGATCCAATTACATAACAAAGGTAAGCAACAAGCAGATCCGTCAACAAACCAATCCGGACGACTCCGACCAGACCTAACAGAAGTATACGTTCAAAATTCAGAACAGGACCAGAACTCCATTTGGAAGAAGATCCGCAAAAATAAGTAATACTATGGAACCTGTAATCAATTTAATCACTCCACCTGATAAACTGTATAACGGTAATTTAAGTTTTCTTTTGGTAAGTCCTAGTGACGATAAGAAAGAACAGTTTAATCAAATGGCCAAAAGGATTGGCCAGGATCTAAATGTTTACTTGTTTGATAAAACCGAGACAGATGTGCCTTGGTTATTAGACGTAGGTCAAGAAGTTGATCATATTATATTAGACATTGACAATATCCCACAAGAGTATCAATGGCTTATTGGATACTTTTTATCCTTTAACAAAACTTTTTACTTGACAAGTGCCGAACAAATGTCGTATAATGTAATTAACACTAGACGGATTTATGACGTTGGACAAATTGCAGAGGAGAACGATAGCTTTGTCAAATTTCAAGGAAAGACCTAAAAGTGGGTTGACCGTTCAAGTTCGTAACAACGACTTTTTCGGTGCATTAAGAAAATTTAAAAAACGAGTTTCGCAGGATGGTATTTTAATGGAGTACAAAGACAAACGTTATTATCAAAAACCTAGCGAAAAACGAGCAAAGGCTAAGGCGGCTGGTATTGCTCGACAAAGAAAAGAAGATCGTCGTCGTAGATTAGAGGAAGGATATTAATGGAACTTAAAGCGGACTTATGGTTTCCAAGTATTGTATTTGCAGGAATTAACGATGAAATAAATCGTACTGCACTTAAGAATATTGCACTAGCTTGGAGAAACAAAGAACCTGAACTTGCTGGCAACAGTAACGAAGGTGGCTGGCATAGTCGATCAATTGAAAATGTTGATTTACTTCCGCCTGATATCCGTGACCCATTAACACAGATGGTTGTTGAATTAGATAAAGCAATAGAGTATTGCAGAACATCAGCAGGCTTTCCTCCATTAGAAATGCAGAATTTCTGGATTAACGTGAATGGTCCAGGTGCATACCACACATTACATAATCATCAAGATGCTATGTTGAGTGGTGTGTTTTATATTGATGTACCCACAGACAATATGGGTGACTTACAATTTTATCGTGGAGACGAAGCACAGTATTACATTCCAGATAATCTTAGCACATACAATACAATCACAAGTACAATGGCTACGTATCCGCCTAAACCAGGTATGGTTGTTATTTTCCCATCATGGGTTAAACACGCCGTGAAGCAAAATAGGTCAGACGCAGAACGTATAGCAATATCATTTAATTATGGAGCGAAACGATGAGAATAGAACAAGACATTAAGTTGGACTACAAAGACGTACTGTTTAAACCTAAAAGATCAAAATTAGAAAGCAGACGTGATGTCGACTTAACTCGAACGTTTAAGTTTCATCACGGTAATGAATGGACCGGAGTACCTATCATGTCAAGTAACATGGACGGTGTTGGTACATTTGAGATGGCAAAGGTATTACAGGATCACAAGATGATTACTGTAATGAGAAAACATTATTCCGTAGAAGACTGGAAAGAACAGAGCCAAGGTGTTAAGATGAAGTACCTAAGTGTTTGTACAGGTACAGGAGTTATTTGGGATAAAGATGCAAAAGACTATGCTACTATGAAAGCAGTATTAGAAATGTATCCAGACATCAAGTTTATTACAGTTGATGTTGCAAATGCTTATCATGAAAACTATGCAGACTTTATATCAAAGGTTAGAGATGACTATCCAGACAAAACTATTATAGCTGGTAATGTTATATCAGCAGAGATGACAGAAGAACTTATTATCAAAGGTGCTGACATTGTCAAGTGTGGTATTGGTCCAGGATCAGTATGTACTACACGACTAATGACAGGTGTTGGTGTGCCACAACTATCAGGCATTATTGAATGTGCTGATGCGGCCAACGGTATTGGTGGACACATTATTGCTGATGGCGGTTGTGTGTATCCAGGAGATGTAAGTAAAGCCTTTGGAGCAGGTGCTCACTTTGTTATGCTTGGCGGTATGTTAGCAGGACACAAAGAAGGTGGTGGTAACATTATTACAAAACACACTGCAAATGGTGGTGCTTATAAAACACCTGAAGGAACATACGTTCCGTTTTATGAAGAACAAAACTTTGTTGAGTTCTATGGTATGAGTTCAGATGCGGCAATGGCAACACATGGTACACGTAAAGATGGATACAGAGGTGCTGAAGGCAAACTTGTTTCTATTCCTTACAAAGGAGAAGTAGAAGGTACACTAACAGAGATACTTGGTGGACTAAGATCTACTTGTACTTACATTGGTGCTAAACGTATTAAGGACATGCCAAAGTGTACTACATTCGTAAGATGTACACAACAGGTAAATCAAGTGTTCAATCAGTTTAATGCAAGTTAAACATTTCAAAGAACCCTTTTATCATACGATTATATACGATTACTTTTCACCAAGTGAACTATCAGAAGTATGGCAAGAAATAGATGAGTTGCAACAGTATTGCAAGGACACTAGAGATGAAGGTGATCCTAGAGCAATGAATATGACTAGTGTGCATGTGGATAGACACTTTGCTGATAATCGTGGCAAAAGTAAAATCCTTAAACACAATAGAAAAATATTCAATTTAGAAGAAGAATTAAAAGAAAACATATTTTCACAGTTTATTTGGCAAAGTAATTTTGATGTTACTCAGCTGAATATGTACGAAAATGGACTATACCATGGGCATAGAGATAGTGCAGTTATGTCAGCAGTTAGCTTGTTTTATAGGGAACCAAAGCCCTATAAAGGCGGAGAACTAGTGTTTACGGAGCATCGTTACACACCTGATATAGTAAACAATAGCATTATGATATTCCCTAGTTTTGAGCTACATGCTGTCAATCCTGTACAAGGACCAGGCAGATTTAGCCTAAATCAGTTCTTTTTTGTCAATATCTCGTAAATCCGAGATAAATAAATGTGTACAAAGAGAAGAGCTCAATGTACATGATGTGTCCAAAAGGAACATCGTAATATAAATCTTGCTTATTATAAGGAGAAAACAATGACAAGACTAACAACTCTAGACCTACC
>Ga0181421_1000008_pt1 | contig 53476 bp, 77 predicted proteins | sample 44SPOviralmetaG_FD_130146 | JGI IMG/M metagenome (GOLD analysis project Ga0181421, IMG submission 130146) | Marine viral communities from the oligotrophic San Pedro Time Series (SPOT) site, San Pedro Channel, CA, USA - 44 SPOT_SRF_2013-06-19 | ecosystem: Environmental > Aquatic > Marine > Strait...
GTAGATATGCTGGCGGCGGAGTTGATAGAACTATTAAAGGATACATTTCTAATTTTAGAATTGTAAAAAGTGCACTATATGCTAATTCATTTACACCGCCCACTGATGAGCTAGAAGGTTAAAGAGTAATGAGAGGATTTAACAAATGACAAGAAACAGAGACATTGCTCAGATTCTAGGTTTAACAGAAGCTGAAAATACTACTAATGCTTCACTAGGCGACGGATCTGGTGGTGGAGGTAGCGTAACTACGCATGATTTATCAGATACAGCTGATGTATTTTCTTTAGATACTTCTACTTTTGAAGATGGTTCGTTTCATTATCTATCTGGAAGTAGTACAATGCTTTATTTTGATAGTGATGGAGATACCTTTTTTACATTAGATGGTACCGCGATCGAAGCTTGGTCTAGTAATGGTGAAACCTATGGTTATTCAGTAGGTGGTTATACGCCAAATACTGCAAATAAACAAATACAAAGGTTTGCTTTTGCATCAGACGGAAATGCTACAGATATCGGTGATTTAGCTTCTGGTAGACGTGCCGCAGCAGGAGCGTCTTCATCTACACATTCATACGCCGCGGGTGGACGTGTTCCAAGCCCGAGCGGGGTGAATACTATTTCGAAATTTGCATTTGCAAATGAAGCAACTCAAAACAATTTGTCTACTACTCTACCTAAAGTTGTCACTCAGACTAGTGGAGCAATGAGTGAGACCCATGGATTTTCTTTAGCTGGTAATATGCCAAGCTTCGATCGTGATATCTTTAGATGGTCTTTTTCTAGTGATACTGAAACAGCAACGACTCATGCACAAACAGGTGCGTATTATAATACATATACACTAGGAATCTCTGGTCCAGATTATGGATATGTAGTATCAGGTAACCAACCTAGTAACTCTCCAAATAATTCTCCTACAAATAATCCGTCCTTATTTCCAAATGCAAATAAAGCGATTGAAAAGTTTTCATACGCATCAGAAAATACAATTAATCTTCATGGTAAACTAGATCAGCAACATGGGGTTGGGCCATCAGGAGGTACATCGTCTACACACGGTTATGTTGCAGGAGGAAAGGGTATTCCTGGAACAGGACAAGTTAACTTTATTAGTAAGTTTCCATTTGCTAGTGAAGATGTTGCATCCGATATTGGTGACTTGACTAACGCGCGCGGTACCTCGGCAAGCTCAAACAGTACAGTATCTGGTTATGTAGCAGGTGGCTCGCCAAATTATAGTAATACCATCGATAAATATTCTTTCTCTACTGACGGTAATGCTACTGATGTTGGAGATCTAGTATATGACACGTATCAAGCACATGGTGCACAAGTTTAATAAGGATATATAAATTATGTTAGCATTATTAGGATCATTATTAGGATTTGCTGGTTCGGCAGTTCCTGCAATTACAGATCATTTTGCATCGAAAGAAGATCGCAAACATGAACTTGACAAAATGCGAATGCACGCTGAGCTTCGTAAAGAAGGATATGACTTTGATCTAAAGATTCATGAAGCAATGGGTGCAGATACAGAGCATCAAAGGTTAATCGATCATGATATTTCAATTAACAAAGGAACTGGGTTTATCTCTGGTTTACAAAAGTCAGTTAGACCCGTTATCACTTATGCATTCTTTGGATTATTTGCTACTATTGAAATTACCCTTTTAATGGATGCTATAGATAAAGGTACAGAGTTTAATGAAGCAATTCAGTTACTCTGGGATGACGACACAAAGGCGATATTCGCCGCAATTATATCATTCTGGTTTGGATCCAGAGCAATTGATAAGGCAAGAAGAAAATGAGAGAAATGATTTTAGACGCTTTAGTAAAGAATGCTGAAGGTTGCATTGCTTTACATAAAGCAAATATTGAAGTATATTTAAATTCATCAACAGGAATCGGTGAGCATAGTGATGTCCTTGAGGCGATTCAAAGCGAACTAGATAAAATTGCAGAACATCAAGATAGATTAGATGTTCTCTATACACATTTTAAAGAGGTATAATAATGGCACTTACACCTAAAGGTAAGAGAGTTAAAGAACTAGTTCTCACCAATTTAGCAGTTTATGCTGATGCAAAATTTAAAGCAGCAAAACTACAATTAGAAAATGAATTTAATAATCATGCAACTGAGCAGAGTGATAAGAACATTAAAATCGGCTCATCTAATGAAATTAGAGAAAAATATGATCCAAGAATTTCAGAACTTTTAACTTGGAAAAGATATAAAGAAATTCTAGAAGACCTCTCATAGTAAAAAATATTTTACTACTATATGTCATTTAACTGTTTACAAAACTTGCGTTTTGATATATAATAGTATCATAATCAAAAATTTCTATTTTACACAGAGGTATTCGGATGGCATCAACATATGTTGACACAAGAAAGTTTTTGTCCGAGACCAAGTTCTATGAAGGCTATTCTCGATACGTCGAGAATGAAGGTCGTTATGAGACTTGGAATGAAGCAGTCGACCGTGTTATCGACATGCATAGCAAAAACTATAATCAAAAAAGCAATGAACTAGCTTCATATTTAGAAGAAGCTAGACAAGCATATTCAGAACAACGTGTACTTGGTGCACAGCGCGCGTTACAATTTGGTGGTGATCAATTAATGAAACACCAAATGCGCATGTATAATTGTACGTCATCGTATGCAGATCGCGCAGAATTTTTTGGCGAGATCTTTTATATTCTATTATGTGGTGCAGGTGCAGGATTCTCTGTACAAAAGCATCACATTAAAAAATTACCGAAACTTACGGCTCGCACAAAGCAAGCAAAGGGATATGTTGTAGAAGATTCTATTGAAGGCTGGGCTTCAGCTCTTGATGTTCTTATGTCATCCTATTTCGTTGGTGGAGGAAAGTTTTCTGACTATGAAGGTCGTCGCGTATTCTTCGATCTAAGTCAAATTAGACCTAAAGGTGCTAAAATCTCTGGTGGTTTTAAAGCACCTGGTCCAGAGGGCCTTCGTCGCTCTTTGGATAAAATCGAACATTTACTTCAAGGTATTGTACTGGATTCTAAAGACCCGGTATCGATAAGACCGATCGATGTATATGATATTGCTATGCATGCAGCAGATGCTGTATTGTCTGGCGGTGTACGTCGTTCAGCTACTATCTGTTTATTTTCTCCTGATGATGAAGAAATGATGACAGCTAAAACTGGTAATTGGTTTGTCGATAATCCACAAAGAGGTCGATCCAATAACTCCGCAGTTATCGTTAGAGATAAGACTTCACCTGAACAGTTTGGCAAGATCATGGAATCTGTAAAACAGTTTGGTGAGCCAGGATTTGTCTTCGTTGAATCAACTGAACATACTACCAACCCATGTGTTGAAATCGGTATGTTCCCTCAGATTGGTAAAAAGTCTGGTTGGCAAGGTTGTAATCTTACAGAGATTAACGGAGGCATGTGCAATACCAAGGAAGACTTCTTTAAGGCATGCCGAGCAGCGTCTATCCTTGGTACCCTACAAGCTGGGTACACAGACTTCAAGTTTTTGTCAGACACATCAAAGAAAATCTTTGATCGTGAAGCACTTCTTGGAGTATCTATTACCGGATGGATGAATAATCCAGGTATTCTTTTTGATGCTAAAATCCTAGAAAAAGGAGCACAGATCGTTAAAGACACTAATAAACAAGTTGCAGAAATTATTGGTATTAATCCTGCAGCTCGTACGACTTGTGTAAAGCCAAGCGGTAATGCTTCAGTATTACTTCAAACTGCATCAGGAATACATGCAGAGCATTCAGAAATGTATATTCGAAATGTGCAGCTCAATAAAGAGTCAGAAATAACACAAGCTATCATTAAGTCTAATCCATATATGGTTGAAGAATCTGTATGGTCGTCTAATGGTACTGATGTTGTAGTATCATTTCCAATTCTTCCTAATAAAGAATCGATTATCAAAGACGATTTAATAGGAGTTAAACATCTAGAGCTTGTAAAGAAAGCACAAAAACACTGGGTAGATGCAGGCACAAATGAAGATCTATGTGCTGACAAAGGCGTAAGACATAACGTTTCAAACACCATTCTTGTTGATGATTGGGATGAAGTAGAAAAGTATGTTTTTGAGAATAGACATTCATTTGCTGGTATCTCATTCCTATCAATGATGGGCGATAAAGACTTTAATCAAGCTCCTAACACCGCAGTAATTACGTCGAAAGAAATGGTAAAGAAATATAATGATGCTGCCATTTTTGCATCAGGCTTGGTTGTTGATGCTCTTAAAGTATTCCCAAATCTTTGGGATGCCTGTTCAACGGCACAAGGATTTGGATTAGATATTAGTTTGGAGTCTTCGGAAAATGCTGCAAGGCAGGATTGGGTACGTCGATTTAATAACTTCTCAGAAAATTATCTTAAGGGTGATGTTAAAAAAGCTGAATATTGTCTTAAAGACTCATATCTTCTTCATAAGTGGAATAAAATTCAAACTAATATGAAGCAAGTTAATTGGATAGAAGATCTTACGGAAAAGAAATATACAGACGTTGATACACTGGGTGCAGCTGCTTGTGCAGGTGGTGCTTGTGAAATCGATTTCTAAAATTGCTTCTCCTTGTATAAGTGTGTGTAAACTTGAGAACGGTCACTGCGTCGGTTGTGGCCGTTCTCAGGATGAAATAAGAGAATGGTTTTATGTAAATGATCAAAGAAAAAAAGAGATAAGGGATCAAAGTGCAAAACGAATTCCGAGTAGAATGCGAAGAGTGCGACGCAGTCACGATTGTACTGGTTGAAGATGGTGAAGAACCAAAATATTGCTCAGTATGTGGAAGTCAAGCTAATATAGAAGATATATCCGAATTAGACTAATATACATATTATATGTGGCACTATAAAAATGAACAATTTGATACAACACCAGATGAATACCAAGGGTTTGTCTACCTCATTACAGAGCTCGACACCAACAAAAAGTATATTGGAAAAAAGAATTTTTGGAAACCAAAAATCTTACCGATCACTAAGAAGCGTAAGAGAAGAGTACGTACGCGTACAGAATCTGACTGGAGAACATATTGCGGTTCCTCCGAAAAGGTCATGGTTTTGGTTGAATCAAAAGGCTTAGATGCCTTTAAAAGAGAAATCCTATATCTTTGTAAAACAAAGGGAGAAATGTCATACTATGAAGCTAAGCTTCAATTTCAGTATGATGTTCTTCTTTCTGATGAATATTACAACGAGTTTATTGGATGCAAAATACATTCCCGTCACATAAAAAAGTAGTGTACATTTGCTTAAAAATAGTATATAATATATCTACAATTAAAAAGGATCTACATTATGATTATTGTTGACTACAGCGGTATCTGTCTCGCTTCTATTATTGTAAACAAAACTCTAGACGAAGATATGATTCGTCATATGACTCTTAATTCTCTTCGTATGTACAAGCAAAAATTCGGTGAAAAATATGGTGATATGGTCTTAGCTTGCGATGGACCAGGCAATTGGCGCCGCAGTGCATTCCCACAATATAAAGCAAATCGCAAAAAAGGTCGTAGTGAATCTGACTTCGATTGGAATACTGCTTTTACTATTATGAATCGTATACGTGAAGAAATTAAAGAAAACTTTCCTTATCACGTGGTACATATTGAAGGTTGTGAAGCAGACGACATCATTGGTACTCTAGTAGAACGTACACAAGACTTTGGTAACTTTGAAGATGTAATGATTGTTTCTTCTGATGGCGACTTTAAGCAATTGCAAAAGTATGATAATGTTTCTCAGTTTTCTCCACTTACTAAAAAGTTTGTAGAAGAAACTCATCCTCGTCAAAATCTTAAGCTTAAAATTCTTCAAGGCGATGCAGGCGATGGTATTCCGAATGTACTATCAGATGATAACGTATTTGTTGAAGGCCTTCGTCAAACACCTTTATCAAAGAAAAAGAAAGAAGCTATTCTAGAAGATCTTGCTGAAGGTGAACTTCTTTATGCCGCATCATGGTATCGTAATTTTCAACGCAACGAATTACTCATTGATTTAACTAATACGCCTCAAGATCTAAAGCGAAATATTATAAATAATTATGAGGCACAGGATCCTTGGCATAATAAAGGTAAGGTGTTTCCATATCTTGTTGCAAAAAGAATGAATAGGCTAATTGAAAGCGCACAGGAGTTTATTTAATGATTAAGTTTGTATATGAAGTTTTGTCTGAAATGGGCAAAAAGCGAACTAAAGAAGACAAAGTGAAGGTGCTTAAATCTAATGAAAGTTGGGCACTAAAGGATATTATCAGAGGGTCGATCGACTCTACTGTTAAATGGAATCTACCTCCCGGTGTTCCACCTTACACGGCATCTCAAGAACACAATCATCCATCTAATTTACTTAGAGAAAATACAAAGTTTAAATACTTTGTAAAAGGCGGCGAAGGCGACAATTTGCCGGCTGTCAAACGCGAAAAGATTTTCATCGGTTTGATCGAAAGCGTGCATCCAAAAGATGCAGAGCTTGTTATTGCTATGGTAAATAAAGAGAAACCATACGGTCTTACACGGCCAATCGTAGAGGAGGCTTTCCCTGGTTTGCTAAAGGACTAAGTGGTTTAAACTTCAACTCATGGAGAATATTCCAATGGTATTAAATCAACTGGACAGACTTAAGCAGGATTCTGCTGAATTAGAAATTTACGCACAAAAATTAGAGAAAAGAGGCGACATGAATAGAAAATCCCTTATTATCGATAAGCTTAATTTCCTTAATCAAAGAATCCAATATATCCAGTCGAAAACGTTCACTCGAACTATTACCACATAGGAGTAAAATAAGTGTGTACTATCTCTGCATTCTATGATATAATTAATTATTCAATGGTGCAGAGGTAGTATACCTCATTACAAGGTGTTATATTATGAATCTTTTTATTCTCGATCAAAATCCAATTACTGCTGCACAATTGCAATGCGACAAACATGTACCTAAAATGATTGTCGAATCTGCACAAATGCTATCGACCGCTCATCGTATTCTAGACGGCGAGCTAGGTAGGCGCAGGTCTAAATCAGGTAAAACTATGGTTAGATACTGGGAGCACCCTAGCAGCAACTGGGAAAATATTCTATATAAAGCTGTACACACTGGTCATCCATGCACTGTATGGACAATGGAGAGCAGTGATAACTACTTCTGGCATTACAATCACTTTGTTGCTCTTTGTGACGAATATACATATAGGTATGATAAGCTTCATAAATCAGACCGCGAGTTACGTGAAATACTTAGTCATTTACCTGATAATATTCCGCGGGGCAACCAAACTGCATTTAAGTTAGCTATGAAATCTAATCCTGAATGCATGTTCGAAGATGCTGTTAAATCTTACCGTGCATTCTATCAAACTAAACAACATCGCTTTAATATGATATGGACAAAGCGATCAGTACCAGAATGGTTTCAATATGCCGATTTACACGCTGCGTAGAATTTCAACTAAAGAAGAATGGGATGTTAATTGTACGTTTCATGAGTTGGCTCCTATGCTAGAAGATGATGATGTTATTAAAGTATTATCAGTACCAAAGATTGTAACCGGTGTCGGAAATCTAAACTCTAAAACTGATGATGGATGGAAAGATACTTTAAGTAGAATTAAAAAGGGTGCTGGTAGAGGCAATACCATAAACATATGAGAAGTACAGTTAAAATTGATGATCTTGAAACTTATGATCCTATTACGGCAAATCAAAAGATTGCGTACGAGGCATGGGATGATGGAGATCATCTAGCATTGGTTGGATCTGCAGGTACAGGTAAGACCTTTATTGCCATGTACCTAGGACTTGAAGCTGTACTAGAAAAGCAATCTCCGTACGATAGTATTACTATCTTTCGATCTGTTGTGCCTACCAGAGATATGGGTTATTTGCCCGGATCTCTCGAAGAAAAGCAAGAAGTGTTTGAAACACCATATAAGAACATTGCTATGGAACTAATAGGGGGTGACCAGCCATATAAGCGTTTAGTGCAAAATCATATGGTCAAATTTTTGACTACATCTTATATTCGTGGAATGACTATTGACAATTCTATTGTGATTGTCGATGAGTGTCAAAATTTGAGCTTCCATGAGTTAGATTCTGTAATTACTCGTATTGGTAACAATTGTAGGATAATTTTCTGTGGCGATTATCATCAATCAGATTTCACTAATGAATCCGAAAAGGATGGTGTAATCAAGTTCATGAGAGTAGTCGAGCATCTTAAAAACTTCTCTGTCATTACCTTTAACTGGGATGACATCGTAAGATCTGATTTTGTGCGTGACTACATCATGGCCAAAGAAATGTTAGGAATCAAACTATGAAGAACTTTTTAATTGCTGTATTATTTACAATGTTGCCGTGCACTGCGTACAGTCAGGTAACTGAAGGTCCATCAAAAAATGAGCCTCCATCTTTTCGAAATAAACCCGTACTATGTATGGATAAAGATCAGATGATTGAAAACAGTAAACGTAATGAACTCGTGCCTCTTGTAGGATCAATTGGCAACACCTTTAATGGAGAAACAGACACGTTTCCAGCATTCTTTTTAGTTGTATATAATCAACAAGCAGGTACATACAGCTTCTTAGAATTTCATAAAGATGGATGGGCGTGCTTACTTGGTGGCGGCCGCAATGGTCTTATATTTGATTATGAAGAAATTGATAGACAACTAGGGTGGGAATAGTAATTGGGAAACTTTGTTCATGAAGAAATTGATCTCGGATATAATGATTTGGTGGCTAACACTTCCAAATCAGGCAGAACTTATATTGATCCTAATGGTAATCGGTATCCTAGTATCACAACGGTTTTATCTATTCTAAGCGAAGAGTCAATCGCCAAATGGAGAGCTCGTGTAGGAGAAGATGAAGCCAATCGAGTGGGCCATAGAGCTTCTAGTAGAGGCACATTAGTCCATTCAATTATAGAAAGGTACTTACTCAATGAAAGCACTGATGATTTTTTACCGCATATACGGCAAAGCTTGGAAAACGTTAGGCCTATCCTTGATAACCGTATCGGGAAGATATTCAATCTCGAAGCTCCTCTTTATTCTCGCCATCTTGGCCTTGCCGGCCGCGTTGACTGTGTTGCCGAATTTGATGGCGTACCTTCCATTGTAGACTTTAAAACTTCAAAGCGAGTTAAAAAGAAAGAATGTATATCTAGTTATTTTGCACAAATGGCTGGTTATGCTGTTATGTGGGAAGAGCGTACAGGTATGCCAATTACAAATACTGTTATTATTATGGATGTTGATGATAATGAGCCTCTAGTATTTAAAGAACACCGTGACAATCATATACAACTACTTATCGATACTAAGAAAGAATATGACAGACGTCAATTATTCCACTGAGTTTAAGCATAAAGCTCGCGTATTTTGGATGGTTAAAGGATATCTTCCGAATAGTAAAACTATTGAAGATGCATATCCAGGCTATCTAAAAAGATTATGGTGGAATGAAGAAGCTTACATTAGAGCCGAAGGGTTTGAAGAAGCTTTTGAAAAAAAATTCAATTAAAGTGAAATTAACTGTGTACATTTACTAGAAAATAGTGTATAATATATCTATAAAATAAAAAGAGGAGATATATTATGATTAAGTTTGAATTTCAAAATCCGGATCACAATGATACATGGAAATTTATCATTGCGTTTTGTATGACAAAGCCTGAAGGTACCCCTACGGTAGATCTTCAACGTATGTTAGCAGAACAATTCGGTATCGAAGCTAGTGAAACTGCCTGTGCACTAGCAGCGATACGGTTCTAGGAGATATATAATGACTAAGCAAGAATCAAGATTAGAATCATCAATTGCATACGAAAAATATATTGCAAATAATGGTAAGATTACTCAATGTCGACCATCAAATAAAATGCCTGAGCCTAGGCGCTATTCTTACAGTGTCTCTAATAAAGGTCGCAAATCTTTCACACTTGCAGGAGAAGCAATATGACAGTATATTTAGATATGGATGGAGTGATTGCAGATTTCTTTGGAGGTCTTGCAAAAAAGTATGATGTTGATCATTGGAAAAGCATTCAAGATAAAGAAGTTGCTTTAGCCAAACTTGCAAACACAGACTTCTTCTATCAAATTCCTACATTTCGAGAAGACGCTGGACCTAAACGTTCAGGCGCCTGTTTATCACAAGTCATAGTCAATTTCGTAAAAGAAATTTCTGATGGTGATTGGGGTATTTGTTCATCACCTTTAAGAGGTGATAATAATAACTCTGCCTATTGGAAACGTAGATGGCTAGAAGATAAAGGCTTTATGCCTTCAGTTGAAAAATGTATCTTTACTGCTAATAAGCATAAGTATGCATGGAGTATGCTCGATCATCTTCCAAATATTCTCATCGACGATAGACCACAAAATATTATAAAGTGGGAAAACGCCGGTGGTATTGGTATTCTTTTTCAAACAGATCAAAATGACATTGAAGAAGAATTATTTCCTGAACTTGAACGAGCAATGAGGATACGTTAATGCTATCAATTGGCACTATTTGTGGTCTTAAAACAGAATTCGAAGAAATTGTTGAATCTTTTAGTATGCCTAGCAACTATGGGTCTGATATAAATACACTTGAGTGGTTCGTTGAGAATGGTCATAGATCTAATTCTCTTCGCAGTGGTTATGAAAGAGCAAAAGAAATAGCAGTCATAATCACGGAGGATTACTATGGAGCAAAAGAAACTGGAACCTGGGTCAGTACACAACGAAGCTGACTTAGATAAAGACGGTGTAGTTACTGATAAAGAGTTATTGGCTATGGAAAAGTTGCACGAAATTGAAAGAGCTGATAAATTAGCAGAACGACAAGATCGTAAACAAAAGCAACAGCGCTATATGGCATGGACTGCTATATGGTCAATGGTAGCTTTTACTGCCGTTATTCTTAGTCCTATTATACCAGACACTAAATTAGAACTATTAGGTACGCTCTTAAGCACATTCTATATTGCGCAAGCTGGCATTGTAGGTGCATTTATGGGCTTTGCTACTATTGCAGATAAAAACCAAACTAAATTAAAATAAATGAAAGTTTTTTATTATGAAAAATTTGGTATTTCAATACTATATTCCATATGAAATGGGCGATAGAGATTTAGGCGGAGTTGATTTACCAGATTGGGCTCAAGCAGGAAGAAGATCAGCGCAGGCATATGCAAAGTATTGTGGTGCTGAATACGTTTTAGATCATACTAGATATTTTGAAGAATTAGATCCTCGTCTAGATTCAATAAAAATCATATTTGATCCTAAATATGATGAATACGATCATATCCTTTCTGTTGACTTGGATATGCTTATGCATTCCCAAATAAAAGATAATATCTTCAATTTTGATATTGGGGACGTAGCGATGGTGCACGAGCTAGGCGTTCACACTGGAACGCCCAGTGGATGGATGAGAAGAGTAATGGATGCGCCGCTATATCAAAGAGGAATACTTGCATACGGTAAACATATATTTGGAAAAGATTGGATGTTTCCAAAATCAAAACTTTATCCCGATGAAAGATTTAGATATCTAAATGGCGGTTTGCAATTATGGTCACGTGAAGGAAGACAAAAGGCTAGAAAACACTTTACTTCAGTTGATCACTACGTATTGCATACAAGATATACCGAACAAATGTATATTAACTTACAGCTTTCACAACCAATATTTAACGTTGTAGAATTAGATACATATTGGAATAGAATGCCGTATCAATGGAAAAATAGTAAACCTGATGGCAAAATCAATCATTTTCTTGCCCGTACTAAATTTACTATGCCTAAACTTGAAAAAACGGAGATGAGTATATGGGACAATTCCTAGAAATTGCTGCAGAAAAAACTAGAGGCTTAAATTGGACTTCAGCAAATATTGCATCACATAGCGGTGTCGATAAAGTTGACTTTAGAGATCTTCCTACTAAGTATAAAGAAAATTCATTTGATGGAATTTACTCAGAACATTTTATTGAACATGTATACAAATATCAAGGGATTAATTATTTTAAAGAATGCTATAGAATTTTAAAGCCACATGGTACTATTCGTACAGTTTGGCCTCCAAATGAGTTCGTTAATAAGCTAGTTAGTGATGAACCTCTAACCGAACAAGAAGAAAACTTTTGTAAATCATATCATCAATTCTATGTTGTTAAGCATAAATTCGCTGCAGCTGGAAATAGTCATAGAAGTATACGTGAGCAATGCGCACTTGGCTTGCTTTATCAAAATGGCCAGCATCTTTATCTTTGGGGTATTCAAGAGATGATAGATACTCTTAAATCTTTAGGATTTAAGAATGTAAAACAGCACAAGTATATGGACAGCCGTGTATTAGAATTCAAAAGCATCGATACTCCCGGTGTAATTCGTGCTTTACACTCTGCAGTTGTTGAAGCTACAAAATGAAAATTTTACTTAAATTTGATGGTAGACAGCAGATGTTTCATTACTATTGGCTACCTCTTATATACAAGCATACTGAATGCACATTTTTTGTAGAAGATAAAAGTGGTAAATTGATTACACCTAATGGAATAAAAAACCTAAAAGTTATATCTAACTTTAAATCATTAAATGTAAATGATGCTAAGCTTTGTTACATAGATGAAATTCCTACTTATAAAACTATGGCTAATTTTAATCATAACACTTTTTATAAAGTTTATTCAACGCCGAAGGAAACGCCTATTGGCAAAATCGAAATTGCAAATAAGAAGGGAACTATAGACTGTGTCTAAGAATATTATTCTACAGCATATGGATGGTAAACTGCGCGAATTAGATAAGCTTTCAGTTGAAAACATGCAAAGATACGCTGAGTTTGTAAAAGCAGATTATGAATTAATACGTGGTCGCCCTTTTAGAGAGCATTTAACAGGCGCTTGTCAAAAAATTTATATGTTAGACAAAAAATATGATAACTACGACCATGTGCTTATGGTTGATATTGATATGTTTGCCAGAAAAGGTATGATGACAAATGTATTTAAAGTACCTGGCATAGGCCTATATGCTGATGTACAAAAGTCTTTACATCGTAAAATGATACCACACGGCGGAAGCCTTAACCATCCTTACTGGGGTGGAGCAATATATAAAATGAATTTAAAAACTAGGCAAACGCTTAGAGCCGGCTTAGGTGGTGATGAATCTTGGATGGACAAATTTAACGAAGCATATAAATTTGAAGACGAAGGTATTATGCATATACTTGCTAAGATGTCAAATTTTAGACCGGATGAGCCATATATGCATAGGAAATGGTGTCAGTGTTCTTTCTTACCTAATCCTGAAAAAGCGGGATTTATTCATGTTCGAACAAAAATAACACCTCAAGGGCCTAAAAGAGAAAAGATCGAGAATTATTATGATCTTACTCTTAAAGGAATAATATAAAGGAAACAGATTATGAAAAATATTATATACCAATACTGGAAAGGCGATATGAAGCCTGGTGTAGAATACAGCTGTAAGCTTATGAAAGAATATGCCGATCGTATTGGTGCTGAATACAAGTTTGATTTTAATAAAACGATTGCTGGTAAAGTAGTTGATGTTCCAATATATTATGAACCTGCCAATCCATTAGTTGATGAATCATTTGATGACTATGATAATGTTATGCTATGTGATGTTGATGTTTTTCCAACCGAAGGGTTATCAGATAATATTTTTGATCTATTAGATGGAGAAGATGCTGGTATATGTACGGAACCAAAGCAACCATACTTTAGAACAATATACAACTCTGGTGGAATCAATAGTGTAATTGATAAAAAATGGGCTGAGGTTTGTAATAAACGATGGGGTGTAGAATATCCTGTAGATGATAAGCAAAGACCTGAAGTATTTAACACAGGAGTTGTTGTTATCTCTAAAGCAGGTCTTAAAAAAATGAAGACTGAATGGCCATCTTTCCAGGAATATGTAAATGAAGTAAACGGGTTTCCTAAATTCTATAGACTATTTCAAGACTACTTTTCAGCGTTTATTCATTTACCAGGATTTAAATTAAAAAGATTGCCAAATGAATGGAATTGTTATATGCATAAGGTAGGCTCTCATCCTAATGCAACTATTGGCGATAATAGACCGGATAATGCTAAATTAGTTCATATTATGTTTCGTACTGCTGATGACTGGTCGACTGATGTTCTTTGGAGAATAACAAATAAGCCAATTGCAGAATGGAATTTGCATTTACATAAAGAATGGCCTAATGATCCTCCTAAACAAGACAATAGTTTATTAAATCAGTTAAAGGATATTAATAATGCTAACAGCTAAAGTAGATAATGTAACATCTGTTGAAGAGTTTTACAGTGAAATCAGATCTCAACAAGAAGCCTTTCATGGTGACTACTATTGTGCAATGCATGATTCTATTAGAAAATGTATGAAAGATTGTAGCTCATATAAAGAATTAGGTACACATCAAGGTGGAAGTGCTGCGGCAGTCATGACAGGTAAGTATAAACCAAAGTATATGGAATTAATTGATATTGATCATGTCAAATATAGAGCTAAACTTAAATCATTAGCAGAACCTTATTGTAAAAGCCATGGCATTGAATTAGTAGTTCGTGAAGCAGATTCTGGCAGCTTAAGTTCTATGTCGACAAAAAATGTTGATATGCTTATGATAGATTCGATTCATAAAAGATATCACATGGAAAAAGAGTTACAGATTCATGGACAAATGGTAAATAAGTATATTGTAGCTCATGACACTAGTATTGCGCAGTCAAGTAATTTAGTTGAGTTATATGAATGCTTACGAGACTTTTGTAATAATAATCCATCATGGAATATTATTGAGCGCGGAGTTGAAAATGTTGGCTACACGGTATTGAAAAAAAATTAAATGCTAGCTTCAATAATCACAATTCCAGACCATCCAGTATCTCAGAAAGCTGCTGCCATATGTATGGAATCAAGTGAGGTTGTTGGTAATCATTTTAAAATATATCAACATTCAGCTACTACACCTGATGATGTGGACGCAAAGATGAAAGAATATGGTTTAAAGTGGAATTATCCGTGGGAAGGCACTGTACTTGACTTTGCCACAGGTCTTAAAAAGTCTGCATATAGAACTGCTAACCAGAAGGCCAGGGTTGCATGTAGTGTGAGCCACTACACCCTGTGGCGATCAACGGCTTCTGGTTCACAGTCACACTTAATATTAGAACATGATTCTAAATTTACATCTAAATTTGATACATCTATAATAGATCGTACTAAGTTTTTGATATATGGTATCAACAATCCGATAGGTGCCACGAGAAAAGCTAGAGAGTTTAAAGAACTAGTTTCTAAATCTAATAAAGAAGTGACATATGTGCCGTGGATTGACGATATGTCTGTTCCTCAAGGTTTAGCCGGAAACTCAGCATATATAATTACACCTGAAGGAGCTAAGAAGATGCTTAAGCTAGTTGATGAATTTGGATTATGGCCTAATGACGCTATTATGTGCCGACAGCTTATTCCTCAGCTTGGAGTGACTACTAAGTTTTATACTACAGTTCAAGGTACACCATCAACAACGAGTGATTAAAATGAAAGCCTTTGTTATTGCAATTGAAGACCATGCTAAGTCTCAACAAGTAGCAGATAGATGTATTAAGTCGGCATCACGATTTGATATTAAAGTAAAAAAATGGAAAGCTACTACACCACATGATATGCCAATCGATAAATTATTAACAGAAAATGTTAACATTGCTGGCTTACATGAAACATATTCTCGCATTGCTAATTGCGCTGCAGCATTTCATTCACATTTTTCTATTTGGAAAAATGTAGTAGAAACTCAAGAAATGCATATGATTTTCGAGCATGACGCAGTTGTCATAAATGATATTCCCAAAACAATTCAATTCGATAAAGTATTATCTATTGGTGCACCATCATATGGTAAGTTTAATACACCTAGTGTATTAGGCGTTGGACCACTAGTATCTAAAGGATATTTTCCTGGAGCACATGGTTATCTGATAAAGCCAGAAGGTGCTAAGTTACTAATAAAACAGGCACAAGAAATTGCAAGACCTACAGATGTATTCTTAAATAAAAATACATTTCCATGGCTACAGGAATATTATCCATGGCCAGTAGAAGCTCGTGATAGTTTTACTACTATTCAGAATGTAAATGGTTGTTATGCAAAGCATACTTATGGAGAAGCGTATCGTGTCGAAGAAGTATAACCAAGCATTCTTAACTGGCTGCGATGAAAATAATGCCTGGATGCTTCCATGGTTTGTGGAAAACTATAAGAAACATAATTCAACTCCTTTAGTTTTTGCTAATTTTGGTGTAAGTCAAAACACATTAAAATATATAAAAAATAATTTTCATGCTGTTATTGATATGAGTAAAACAAAAGAAAGAGGCTGGTTTAAAAAGCCAAGAGCGATGTTATACTCACCTTCGATTAAGACTGTATGGCTTGATACTGATTGTCAAATTTGTGATAATATTGAATCAGTATTTAATTTACTTAAACCTAATAAGCTAGCAATGGTTGAAGATAAGCCATGGACAAAACGGCGGCAAGAAGTATGGCACAATTCAGGCGTAGTGGGAATTATAGATAAGCCTATAATACTTCATCAATGGTGTCAAGAAGTGCACGATAACCCGAACGTAGGTGATCAAGAAGTGTTACATAATATGCTTAATCCTATTACAAAGTTAAGTCATATCGAAGATTTACCAAACGAATATAATGTCCTTCGGATACAAGTTGAGTTAGATGGATATACAGGTAAAAAGAAGATTGTACATTGGACTGGAGCTAAAGGTAAGGATAAGATTAGGAGTATGATGAATGTCTAAAGTTGTGCACATTGTTGGTAATGGTGATCAGGCCGTTTTATATCAGAAAGCCGAAAGAAAAGGCCTAAAGATATGCTGTAATCTTCCACCCTTTGCTGTGCCTAACACATATGCATCGGTTATTGTGGACTTTAAATTTATGAAAGCAATGACTGAAGGTAGTATTGTATTGCCTGGTGATTGGATTCTAGGAATGCGTCCTAAGATTTGGATGGATAAGCATCCTAACTACTACACAAAAGTAGCACATCAAGTAAAAGAATTTTATACTCCTCTTCCTAAATATGCTGGTAACTATACTAACTTTAACTGTGGTCATGTTGCCGTACATTATGCAGCAAGTAAGCTAAAGGCAGATAGGATTCACATGTATGGATTTGATTCTATCTTTGACTTTAACCTTAGAAGCTATTCAGACCTGGTACTTAATTCTGACAGAGAGAATATGAATAATCATAGACTGTCTAGTAATTGGAGACCAATTTGGACAGCGATGTTTAAGGAGTTTGAGAATACGGAATTTATTCTTCATCATGTACACGGTGACTTTAAGATTCCTATTTCAAAAAACGTAAGAGCACAAATTTATCCTAAAAAGTAAAAATAACTGTGTACATTCTCTTAAAAATAGTGTATAATATATCTATTAAATGAAAAGAGGAGTTCATTATGCAGTATCGTTATCAGGTTCTAGAATCAGTTCTTAAAAATATCGCTAAGGATGGTTCAACTGAAAACATCTTTGACGAAATTGCTCGTCTTACAAGTGACGAGCGTCGTCACCTTTCATCTCTCATGACTGTTATGGAAGATGCATCTCATCAAGTTGCTAAAGATTTGGGAGAATATGCATGAGCCATCCATCAGAAATTGTCAATACTAAAGGTCACTGGGCTGTTGGAATAAAATGGCCAGTAATTGGTAGTAAAGGTGATAAATATTTAGTAGAGATGTTTGATTCCGGTTTTGATTGTAATTGCATTGCGTATCGCAAGTGTAAGCACATTAAATCTGTAGAGGAGAGGTTCGATGATTGTAGTGAAGGGTGGACGGTCTAAGCAACGTTCAACGATCTATAAGGCTGCTGAGTTTGCATGGGATTATCTCATGCCAAGAATTAAAAATTGTGATATATGGATCGACTTAAATAAGATAGATGATGCACATGGATATTGTTTAAAGATTGATAAAAGAGAATTTGAAATAGAAATCGATCGACGCTTAAAGGGCGATGATTTATTAACTACAGTTTTTCATGAAATGGTACATGTAAAACAAGGCGTTAGAAAAGAATGGGAATTTGACGAAGTAAAGTATAGTACTCATGATGAATATTTAAATTTGCCATGGGAAGTGGAAGCTTACAAATTACAAGAGGAAATATTAGATGCCTATGTACGGCAGGATCGGAAAAAAGGCAGTCGATCAGACTGATAAAGAAGCTGAGTTCTATCGCAATATTGTAATAGCTCAAGGCAATGAAATTGAGATTTTACGTAATAACGTAAAGGAATTGCAGGGGCAACTGCAAGGCGCATATCGTCGTATTGGTGAGTTGAGAGAAGCTTTAGACATTGAAGTAAAGGAAAATAGAAATGAACCGGAAATTATTGTTGATCGCACCATTTTTCCTGCTGTCTAGTGCAGCAGTTGCAAATGAAATTGTAGATTATAACAAAACTGTTATTGTACAAACTCCATACGTAGTCGAAGTTTGTAGGGATGAAAATGTATCTGGTGATAGAACCGGTGATACGCTGAAAGGTGCATTACTAGGAGGTATCATTGGAAATAATATTAAAGGAGAGCAAGATGGTGGAGCTATTGGAGCTATTATCGGTGGTATGCTCGGTCATGCCAATTCTAATTCTACTGTGGCTACTCGCAATGTATGTACTTCCGAAACGAGATATAAAGAAACCGAAAAGACAATATACTCACATTCGACCATCACATTTTCACATGAAGGAGTAACTTACATGTTAAGGTTTAATAAGAAGTAATGTGGAAAATATACTCTAGACCTCACTGTTCGTTTTGCGAGTTAGCTAAGATTATAATGACAGAACGCGGTATCGATTATGAAGATGTTGGGTTAACCGAAAATAAAGATCGTGAGTGGTTTAAGTCACAGGGATATAAAACTGTACCACAGATTTTCGATAGTGAAGGTAATCACATTGGAGGATATACTGAGCTTCGAAAATATTTTAATAATTTATCAAATTAACTGTGTACATTTGCATAAAAGTAGTGTATAATATTATTAATGATTGAAAAAGAGGAGCAAATCATGTCTTATATTATGGAACAAGATCTTAAAGACTACATCAACAACCAGCGTGCTGAGGCTGAAGAGTTCTCAAAGCAACCTGGTTGCTGGATGGGATCATTCCCTCACCCCGATGAAATTGGATATTGGAGTGGTCGTGTACCTACCGGTAAACTTAAGCAATTTATGCGACAACAGCTTGTTGAGGACGCGTATTACCTCACCGCTGAGAAGACTAGCAAGAGCTATGCTCGTTCGCTAAACTTCGCTAACTGGACCGATGAGCGCATTCAGCGGCACATCGACAACATGTGTCAAAGGGAGGCTTCATAATGGATTTTCCACAATATACAACCTATGAATATAAAGGTTATGTGTATGTCGGAGACTATGATGAGGATCCTGATGACCGCACGCGTAAGATGTGGCATCAAATGACTTCACCAACTGGCGACATATATCATCTAGATAATACATGGGGTCCTTATAAAGTCCCATCTCGAGAAGAGTTCGCAACAGTTGTTGAAAATTGGATTGACTGGAGCTCCTAATGCCCACACTAATCGAGATACAACAGGCGCTGCCTCTATATGCACAGCTCCTCTTTTATGCAGTAGCTGGCGCGCTTGTTGTAGGTACCTTCTTTTCAATTGTTGGATTTATGTTTAGACATGCTCTTGCGATTATTGCTATAGCTACTATATGGTTTATAATGAAATATGGGAGTGAATTAACTTTATTGGTTCCGTAGCTCAGCTGGATAGAGCAACTGACTTCTAATCAGTAGGTCGGGGGTTCGAGTCCTCCCGGAATCGCCAATGCCCCTGTGATGGAATGGTAGACATAACGGACTTAAAATCCGTGGGCCTTAGGCCGTGCGAGTTCGAGTCTCGCTGGGGGCACCAAAAATTTAGGAGAGGTCGATGAAAACGAAGGCAGATCGTATACATAAAAGTAAGACAGCTCGTAAAAAAAGAAAAGAAATCAAAGAAATAGTTTTTAAGCGAACTGTTAACTTTTTTTCTAAGATGAGAAGAAAAAGACGGAGAATCTCATGATTGTATTAGCATTTGTTTCTGCACTTTGGTTTGCAGGTAACACGGAATTCGTAAAGACAACAGAAGCACAAAGAGAAGAAGGGTTTAGATGGCATCAGATTGAATGTCGCGATCGTAATCCTGATTTACCTGCTATTGTGATATCTACACCAACCGGTCGCGAGATCGTTTGTCATAAGCTGCAGTAGCTCAGTTGGTAGAGCAGCTGATTTGTAATCAGCAGGTCCGCGGTTCGAGTCCGTGTTGCAGCACCACATTTGGGATGTAGCTCAGTTGGTAGAGCAGGTGACTGTTAATCACCTTGTCGGGGGTTCGAGCCCCTCCATCCCAGCCATTGGAGTATAAATAAATCTATGAATGGAAACGTTACACTAGCTGATGTCATAATTATTTCTCCATTTGCATGGATTATGGCACAGTCAGCTATGACTGGTCAATATTTTTGGCTGTTCTTGTCATGGTGGTTGTTTAATATCTATGCAAATAAACGTAGGAGTTGGATCAGTGTCTGATTTTTTTGACTTTGGCTTTACTGCAGTAGATGAAACTGAACTAAAAGTTGTGCAGGATGCAGCTCGTGAAGCAGAGGTGATAGCCAATACTGCTAACGATGCCCAGCTTAAGCTAGATGCACTATTTAATGCAGTACAACCTCTTCTTAATAATCTAAAAGCTAATCCTGAAAAAGAATATATTCTTTGGCCTAATCGAGTACAAAAGGTTGAGGCATTTGAGGCTAAACTTTTAGAGATCTATACAAAATAATGTCATTCCTTGTTCATCCTCTTCCTCCTATTGATGTAATGGTTCGTAAAGAATACCTTTACGATCTAGAAAAAGGGCATGGTGAATATACACCAGGCGTTTGGATATCAGTTAAATCTACACAATACAAAGCTCTCTATTTCGAAACGCTACTAACTGATTATGGTGCACTATATGATAAGCTTCCGCTATCGGCGTTCGTATGGAAAACCCCGCATGGCAATCTTCCTTTAGATACATTACAGCTTTGGGATTGTTTCGATTATCATTTAACTGTTATTGAAAAACCTATTCTAGCTCGCTGTGAATTCTTTGGTAAAGATAAGAATATGCACGGTGGTGAATATATGTTTACTATTGACAACGCACATCCGGATGCAAGTGTACTTGACGTCAATTACTCTGAGCATGATCCCGAGCACAAATCATTTAATATCATTAAATTAGATAATGGACAATTTGCTGCTCAACCAAACAATCGTGTTATCTTTAGAGATTCAAGTCTTACTCCGTCTAAGCTCTTACAGCCAGATTTTAAGGTATGTACGCAAAATTATGCTGTTGAAGTAGAGCCTAAATGGTCTGTAGGTCATACAGATGAGTGGCAATACAAAACTGAAGAAGAAAAAAAATCTATGTGATTGATTTGATTCAGTAATCCCCGCATTTTTTAGTGTACATTTACTAAAAAATAGTGTATAATAGATATAACAATTGGAAAAGAGGAGTATTCCATGTCTAAATTTATTATCACTAAGAATTCAACTACATCTGAGCGTATGGCTGCTATTAAAGAAGCTGCCGATCGTTTCAATGCTAAGATGCAGCGCAACTTCAAAGTTCGCGATTATACCACTACACCTAAAGAAGAGCGTAGCGAGTACGATACGCACAACATCAATGCTTACACTGATGGTTCTAAATACCTCAATGAGCATTATGGTGATCGTGTTCGCGATCAAAATTCTTATGAATCAAATGATGGGTGGAACTAATGGAAAACATTTACACAATCGAACTTGATGTTTACGATGTAACTGATTTGGCTCAGGACTGTCGTAATTATGGAATTAATGGCCGGCTTGTTAATCCTAAAGGAATTAACGGTCTTCCTATTTGGCAGTACACTGGTACTTTCTCTAAGCTTTCGAAATTTGTCGAAGAAGTTTATTTAGATGATCTTACAGATTATTTTGAGAAGGTAGTGGCATAATGCCCAGTTTTAGTAACATGTCATCTGATCGTATAATGGCATGTAGAGTCTTTGATGGTGAGATTAGAAAGATTGAAGATATGATTGCTCGCGGTGATCATGATGCAGAATTTCTTCAAACAGTAGCTAACTATCTTTCTTATCGCATTCAAGATATGGAAGCTAAATGTCACGGTACTAGTGAGGATATAAAATGACTATGCATCTTGTGCGTGGAATGACCACGCTTTCAACTCGTAAACGTAAATCTAACCGTAAGCCGGGTCAAGCAAAAGCTCAGGCTGCTCACGATGCATGGCTTCGCAAAATGGGTCTACATCCTTCTCAACTTAAGCATAAGGAAAAATCAAGTGGCAATTGTATTCCGAACTATTCAACGCAGAGTACAACAGTCCCAACGTCAGACCGTGTTGTTGCCATCCAAGGGAAGCGAAAAGTACAAGAGTACTCGGGAGACTACATCGTTGGAATCGCAACGATGCATAAGTCCAACCTTGTTCCAGTGGGCAGAGGACAAAGCCCAGAAGAACTAGCAAAGATGAGACGTTAAACCTGGTTAAGTTGGATGTATAGACATACACTAACATTTGACCAGCTTAACCTGGTTCCAACTATTTTTCAAATTAGTGAAATTAACTGTGTACATTTGCTTAAAACTGTGATAGAATATATACAAGATGGAAAAAGTACTACTCACTGGAAAAACTCGTCACGGCAAAAACCGTATTCAACAGCATGGTAAAGTCTGGCTTATAAAAGACCTAGGAACATTCAAAGGTTCACCTGCAATGCTTTTGCGCAGCGAGTTTAGAACTGAAGGTCCTAAAGACCATAAAGGTTTTGACGGTCGGTGGGTACTTCTTCAAAATGATCCCAACTTTATTATCGAGGAGCAACGATAATGCCATTAGTAAAACGTAAGAAGAAAACTATTCGTGCACGCCGCCGTACTGGCGCAGGTGCAGCACCAGTCGAAAAAGGTTTTGATAGTGTACTATATTACTTTCAAAACGAAGTTGATCGCAAAGAAACAATTGAATGTACTAAATCATTTATTCGTACTACATTCAATAAAACCGATGCAAAGCATATCCTTGCTAATCCAGATTATAACTTCGGTCACTCTTATATGGGCGCTACGAGTTACTGGTATACGTCAGGTCAAGAAGTAAATGAAAGATCGACGTATTGGCATGACAGTCTTGTTAATCGATTTAAAGGCTATATCGATGCTGGCAAAGCTATCGTAAAAGAGAAAGCTCTTGAGAAGAAAGTAGAAAAGAATATTGTTACTCTTTCTCCAATGCAGCGTCTACAAAACAAGATTAGTAATACCATTATGCAAGACCTTCTTAATCTAGAAGATCAATGGATCGAAGGTGAAAAGACCGACATTGATATTTACAGTTTGTTTAAAAAGCACGGCCTGCCTAACTCGGCTACTCTGCCAGTAAGGCAACTAATTGAAGGATGGTTGCTAGACTATGATGATGCTCTTCATGCTAGGTGTGACCAGGCAGTCGAAGGGTATTCGCACTTGAAAAAACCAGAACTCAAGCGCCGTGTAAAAGCTTGTCAGGACATGCTCCTCGATCTTGACAAGCTTAAGTCCGCAGCTAAGGCACAACGTAAGACAAGAGTCAAACAGCCTAAAGCTGCGGACAAACAAGTTTCGAAAGTAAAGTACAAGAAGGAAGATAGTGAATTTAAATTAGCTTCTATTAATCCTGTACAAATAGTCGGTAAAACCAGACTATATACTTTCAATACAAAGTCTCGAATGCTTACAGAGTATATTACTCAAAGTGTTGGAGGTTTTGAAATCTCAGGTACATCGATTAAAAATATCGATAGTATTAATAGTAGAACAGTCAAGCTTCGTAAGCCTAATGAATTTCTAGCTTTAGTCCTTACAAAGTCTGTAAAACAAATACATATTGCTTGGGATACTCTAACTACTAAGAGCAGTGTACCAAACGGTAGACTGAATGACGATACAATTCTATTGAAAGCACTAGATAAATGATAGAGGAACAATTTCTTACTAAGTCTAAGTTTACTAAACTCATTGAAGGAACAGTGAATGAACTTCATATACCATACATGGACGCTATTCTTCATGTATGTGATAAGAATAACATTGAACCTGAAGATGTTAAAAAGTTTATCTCACCAATTATTAAAGATAAACTTGAAGCTGAGGCAATGCAGCTTAATTTCTTGCCAAAAGGTAATACTCTTGATTCGGCGTTTTTCGAATGATGGGTATATATAATAGTGTACAACAACGCATGAATGTTGTATAATATATTTCAGTTAATACTACAGCAATACAAGGAACATATAAATGTCTTTTGCAAATCTAAAGCGTAATCGCGACCAAATCTCCAAACTAGTTCAAGCAGCAGAAGCCACCGGTGGTGGTGAAAAGAAGTCATATGACGATGAACGTATTTGGAAACCAACAGTAGATAAAGCCGGTAACGGTTATGCTGTTCTCCGTTTTCTTCCAGCATCTGAAGGTTCTGATCTTCCATGGGTTCGTTATTGGGACCATGGCTTTAAAGGTCCAACTGGTCTATGGTATATTGAAAACTCTCTTACTTCTATTGGTCAAGCAGATCCGGTTGGCGAGCTTAATTCTCGTCTGTGGAATTCTGGACATGAAGAAGATAAAGAAACTGCACGTAAACAAAAGCGTCGTCTACACTATGTAGTTAATGCTCTCGTTGTACAAGATCCTGGTAATCCACAGAATGAAGGTCGTGTAGTACTATATAAATTCGGTAAGAAGATCTTTGATAAGATTATGGATGTTATGCAGCCATCATTTGCCGATGAAACGCCTGTTAATCCTTTCGACTTTTGTGAAGGTGCAGACTTTAAATTGAAAATCCGTCAGGTTGAAGGATATCGTAATTATGATAAGTCAGAGTTTGCAAGCGCATCTGCTCTCTATGATGCAGAAGAATCCAAGTTGGAAGAAGTCTATAACCAACTACATTCACTCAGTGAGTTTACCGAACCAAGTAACTACAAAAGCTACGATGACCTCAAAGCAAAACTAAGTCGAGTGTTGGGTGAAGATACAGTTGCAATGGGTGCACCAACTATGGCACAGACCGTTCAAATGAATGAGCCGGCTCCTGCTCCCGCAGCTCCTGCACAAGCACCTGTTACTGCAGAACAAGTATCATCTACGGATGATGATGACACAATGTCCTACTTTGCACGTCTTGCAAATGATGAATAGGAATAAGGTATGCCAACCTCATGTGGGCCTTGTCGCTGAATAAGATTCGGACAAAAGTTGGAGCAACAATGACTAAAGACTGATAGGGGGACTTCGGTCCCCTTATTCTATTTTAATGAGCGAGTGACCCGACTACCATATCATTAAAGTCGATGGCTCCGCCTGGACTTACAACAAGAGGCTGAGATTGGCTTACATTAGTATTATTTGAATTATTATCGCCTACTTGACCTATATTTGTAGATCCGGCAGATCTAAATGCCATTGCAGTTTGTTGAGCAGTCATAGTTTGTACTCCTCCGGCGACACCGCTATCAGCTCGAGGAGTATTTACAGTAGCAGACGGTTGACCATTTCTTCTTCGATCACCTCTTTTTCCAGGCCCAGAAGAATTTTCTACGTCGGCATTTATACTTTTCATAATGTCGGATTCACTAGTTTTACCTAAAAGATATTCAGCTAATTTAGTACCAACATATCCACCTCCAAAGTATCCACCTAGTGCACCAAGAGTCGCACCGAATGGTCCTCCTACAGCAAGTCCTAATGCTCCAAATCCAAGGGTTCCTACTGAACCTCCAATAAGTGGTCCTAATTCACTAATTTTTTGTTCTCTAGATTTTGTTTCATCTAGCATAATTGATGCTGCCATAGCGCTATCAATCGCTGCAAATAATAGACTAGTTCCAGGAATTCCTTTTAATGCAGTTAATCTAGGAAATTTACTCCACCATTTACTCTTATTTAATTTTTTAATTTCGGCTTCACTTAGTACGTTTGTTGTAGCTTTTCCATCTACGCCTTGAAAGGCTAATTTACCACTATTAGATCTAACAACATTTTTACCGTCTACTTTGCCAATTACATTTGATGGAGGTGGTGCAGCTGTCGTTGTGGCACCAGTTCGAGCGCCACTGTTTCTACCTCTTCGTACTGCCTGTACGGCTTTTGTTGCGCCTATAGCTAAAGCTGTTGTTACTCCGGCAGCTGCACCTATGTCTTCAGTAGTTAAATCTCCATCAGTGAAATCGCCATTCAGTGCTTTGTATGCAGCAACAAGAGCAATACCGGCTGCCATAGTTCTAAATTTTGCTAGTCTTTTAATAACTCTAAATATAGGACCTCTAAAGAAAAATGCAAAAGCGCCTAAAACACCGGCCGCTTCTCCCATATTTTCTTGAAATTTTTCACTATCAGTACCTTCTTCAATTAGTCCTGTTAATCCTTCTAATCCATCACCAACTCCAGTTTGCACACGAGATAAAACCTCGGAAGCAGCTGGCAAGTTAGTAGCAAAATCTCTTAATTTTTCGCCTATTGAACCAAACCTTTCCGCAAACGCTGCTCCTTGTTCACTTTCAGCCCAATTCTTAATGCCTTGCCTAGCTTCCTCAACTTTTGTTAAAATTGCATTACCTAGATTTTCAGCCTGTTTTATATTTTCTTCTGTTGCTAATCCACCTACAGCTGCGCCTATTAAGCCAAACTTTTTACCTAAAAGCAAGCCAAATGTACCACCTAGTGTAGCTCTTTCAGCAGCAGCACCTAATTCAGCTGATCCGGTTTTGCTGTTAACCCATTTACCGATATCGTCAGCAAAGGCCGTAGCCAATGCAGCGGGTAAACCTCTTTTAAGTAATCCTTTTGCTAATCCTAAACTTAAATCTTTTAATGCAGCACCAGTTAAAAGCGCAGTAGGTAATGAAAATCCACTTCCACTTTTGCCGGCGTCTGATGAGCTACTACTATTATTATTACTAGTCTTAGCAGATACTATTTGTGCTTTTCTTTCTCTTTCAGCTTCGAGGTCATCTCCCCTTTTCTGTTCCATAGAACGAATAAAGCGATCTAGGCTATTACTAGAACGATTAGTATTATCTACTACTGCAGCAAGCGTTTGATTAATATCAGCTAAAGTTGTCATTGTTGTGCAAGTCTTTCGTTTTGCTCTTTAATGTGATCGTTAAGTAGTATAATATAAATGTCCCTCTCCCAGGGTATCATAGTTTCTAAATCGTTCAATGAATAATTAAAATGTTGCATCATTGTAAAATTAGTGCGATAATAGTTTTCTAGTGATTCATGTGAGAGGGCCACTAAAAAAAATCTTGTATTCCCTTAAGAGTTAATGAGTTATTATGTGCACAAGACTGACAGGTATAATCTATAGTATGTTCTAAACTTGGCATAGAGTCTACAAAAATAGAAAGCTTTTCTAATTGTTCATTTGTTAACGAATTAATAAAAGTTTCAACTTCAGCCTTTGGCTCATCTTTTAATGAAATGTTATTGTCTTGTGTTTGTACGCTTTCAATGCATGAAGTAATAGTTTCAAATAATAATTCAACCGAAGTTTTATCCTCATTAAATACCGAATCATTTTTCATTAGATCATCATATGTAGGATATTTCATTACAATATTAATATCTTTGGTAATAGGAATAATATTATCTACATGTTTATGGTCAATTTTAATATCATCTAAATTTAGATTTATAGTATGCTCATGCCCACATTCTGTACATTCAGATAAAATTTTGGTTGTTTCACCCACAGATTTACCACGAATTTGTGTAAAGATATAATCTACATCAAAGGTAGATAGCTTTGATGCATTAATATTTGGAGAACAAGATTCGATACACGTTAGTACAGCATTTAAAACCATTTTGGGATCTTTAGATTCAAGTGCAATCAAAAGGTTACGCTGCTCTTTTACTAAAAACGGACGATAGTTAATTGTCTTTTTAGTAGAAGGTACAGTTAAACTGTATGATGGTGCATCATTGTTTAGTTTAGGTAATGCCATTATGCATTTCTCCACACTTCTTTTGCATTCACTCGAATAAATTTCTTATTCGTTTCATTTTTATTAGGATTAGGAACAGTCAACATTACATTTTTACCAGCCATAAACGCTTGCAACTTTGCATAATGCTGTGCATCTGACCCATTCCATTCTCTACGCCTTGCTTTAGCAAGTGGGCATCTATTTTGATGTGTAACACCTTTAGATACTTGCTTAGCTCTCGATCTCTTTTTTCCCATTTCATTTTCCTTATAAAGTTATAATAAATCAACACTACCAAGAGGTGTTGAAAGACTAGCATTTAAGAAGTTTTGTGAAGCTTCTGCGTTATACCAGTTTGTATAAGATAATTGAACAGATAATTCAACTAATCCATCTAATTCGTTATTTAATTCAATTGCTGTCATTGTTGTAGGAAATGCTTCTCGTAACTCTACACTGTAAACACTTCCTCCACCTATGCCTATATTTGCTCTAAGCGGACCAATAGCTTTTGATAAACCTACAAGAGGTTTTCTGAGCTGATGTATAGTAACACTTTTAGCATAATCATTTTTATACTTTAATTCACCCAGTTCTTCACCAACTGTTATAGATCTCCATGCATCAAAATATTTTTTAACACCATAATCATTCATACAATAAAATGTCATACTGACATCATCGACGGCGTATCCATATGCAACCTTTTGAAATTCCATTCCAATACGGCGATCTGATGTCAAAACTTGTTTACCAGGTAATGTCGTGGACTTGCATAACACATTTAGCTCTCTACCTGATACACCACCAAGATCAGGCAATGTAACAAGAAAGTTATTAGGTCGTGCAAAACCAAGTTTTACAGATGCAATAGCTTTTAACTCATCTACGCTTGACATTACATCTTGCTCCTAGAATCTTTATATACTGTAGTCTTTGTTGCGCCTCTAAAGTCTGCCGTTGGTAAGAATGTAGCAATCTCCCATTCAGGCTTATCGACTAATGCAAACCTACTACGAACTTGCTTAAACAAATATCTATGTATCATTGGTGCAACATACTTTGATGGTAAGCTACCTTCACCAAGTAATGCATCAAGTGCCTTTGCTCTAAGAGGTAAAGGTAAATAATGTAAGTTAAGACCATAGAAACCGCCTGCAGCAGGACCGACTGGAATAACTAAAGGAAATGCATCATAGTACGGTAGTGTGTCTTTATGCTTAGCATCATAGAAATACATGTACATATTACCATACGGCTTAGTGATAGGTCTATTACGTAACTCAATAGAATCATCTTGCATTACACCTGTACGACTAACCTTACCCATTTGAGATGCTTTCTTCTGAAACCATCGAATAGATTCTTTAGTCCGCGGCGTAATACCTTTACGGAATGCTTCGATTTCTAACTGCTGAAATAAACTTGCCATACGAGTATTTATATCTTTTTCTTAGACTTTTTACGATACGGCTTCATAGGTTTTAGAGGTTTTAGTTTACCTGGTACAGGTTTAGTTAATAGTTTCATTTCCTGTAGAGTATGCTCTGTCCATATTTGAAACTCCCACCCTCTATCTCTTGCATATTCATTTGCTGCTTCCCACTTATTCATATTCTTTACATAAGTCAAACCTTCATTAATATATTTTTTAGTTCTTCTCTGACCAGTAGGAGGTTTAGTTTCTTTGTCTGGTTTAATTTCTACTAATATAGTTTTTTCTTTCATTACAATTTTAAGATCTACAAAGTAACGATGGTATTTTTTATCAACATCATAGTAATATGGTATTACAACTTCTTCTGAGGACCATCCTTTTACAGCAGGATTTGCATCACACCACTGAAATGCAGCACGTTCCCATAAAGAACGATAAACTACTGCACTTGGATCTCCTAAATACTTCTTAGGATTCTTAACTTGATATCTGCCTGAATATGCCATATTTTGATATAAATAGAAAGAGTTAACTAGTTATATCTATAGGACATAAAATGGAACCTGGATTTCACTCATCAAAAGAAACAATATCGTATCCGATATCTAATAGAGAAGCATATCAATCAAGAATTCGATTTGTTGTTAAAGAAGCCAGTAGTCTCAGAGAAGAATTTAATAGCATTATGAATGCGCCTCAGGCTGTTGCCGATGTCGACGCTCCAGGATTGCAAGCAGAGATCGAGGCTCAGGCCGCCTTAGATAAAGAAAGACAAGCAACAAAATTAGCTCAAGCTGGGCCAACTTATACACAAAGTGAAACCGCACCAGTAATTGCTTTATTTGCTCCAATTTCTATGCAGTTTAATGACGCTGTCGACTATGGTAATACTATTAACTTAGGCGTGCTTGGAGCAGATACCTCTGCGGCTGTAGCTGGTGGAAAAACTCTTGGAGCGGCCGCTCTAGGAGCTGTCGGAAAAACTGGAACGTCAATTGTTGATCTCTTTAAAACAGGTATCGATATTGGAAGCGAAACTGCAGCGGTTGCAGCAACTCGTTTTACTCCTACAGACTTTGGTAAAAATATAGTTAGAGCTATAACACAAGTTACGGCAAATCCTAATACTCGTGTACTTTTTAATAATGTAAATATTAGACAGTTTAATTTCACATTTAAAATGATTCCTACATCACGTAATGAATCAATTGTAATTGAAAATATAGTAAAGCATTTTAGAAAAGAGATGTATCCGGAACTGATTGCCGCTAACGTTGGATTTAAATTCCCTAACGCTTTTGGTATTGAAGTAAAACACAAAAATAACGAAGTTAAGTTTCAAAAATTTCCGGACTGTTTTTTAATGGCTGTCGACACGGTATACAATTCCACTAGCGGAGTGTTTCATGCTGAAGGATATCCCTCAGAGGTTGATATGACTCTTCGATTTATTGAAATGAGACAGCTGAATAAAAAGGATATTGAGGAAGGACTGTAGAATGCAATATTTTAATTCATTCAACGACGTTTTATATAAATTTGGTGACGAGGCCTCAACTGTATTAACACAAGATTTATCGGCATACGTAAGTCTTATCGATGATATTAAAGATGATGCATCAACATATGAAAAAGGATATATTCCTGAAGGTATGAGGCCTGATCAGCTATCGTTTCAATTATATGGAACTACAATATATCATTGGACGTTTTATTTACTTAATGATGAACTAAGGCTACAAGGTTGGCCTTTGACTACAACAGAATTAGATGAAACAATTAAACATGAATTTAGTCATACTACTCTTACTACACGCGCAGATATAACTTCTAAATTTAAGGAAGGCCAAACAGTTAGTGGATCTGCTTCAGGCGCTACCGGTACCATAGTACATAGAGTTTTAGATTTTGGCCAAATACTTTTAAAGGATACTGTTGGAACATTTAGAGCTGGTGAGGCAGTAACGTCTGTTAACTCTAGTGCGGTAACAGAATCTATAGTGATTGTAAGTGGTGAAAAAGAATACAATGCTGCACATCATTATATCTCAAATAGTTTATCTGATACAATTGTAGATATTGATCCAGCAATTGGACCAGGTCAGTTAGTTACAGAAGTAACTAATTATGAATGGTACACAGAAGAAAATAATAAATTAAGAAACATCAAAGTTATTCGTCCTAATATTATTAATACTTTAGTTTCATCATACAAGCAGGCGCTTAAAAAATGAGCACTATTGATAGCCAACGTGGGTTTACGATACTTTCTGCTATACTAAGTACAGATCGTAATGATGCATCAATTGATCTTGCGGCTGCTATAACTGACATTGATATATACGAACATTTAGATAAACCGTATCTAACCGGTAATTTTGTATTTGTTGATACTCATGCAATTGTACAACAAATTAATATGATGGGAATAGAAAAATTAGAACTAAAATTAGAAACTGTTACTAAAAATGTTATTGAAAAAACGTTTCGTATCGTAAAAATAAATAAGGCTATAAAGACTAATGACCGTAGTGAATTAATTGTCCTTGATGTAGTTGAAGAGCATGCATTTATTTCAAATGCTATTAATGTAAATAAGGCTTATACAGGAACTCCTGCAACGATTATAAGTAACATCGCTAGTAGCTTTTTAGAAAAAGATGTGCAAGGTACCTTTGATACATTTCAAGGTAATATGAAAGTTATTGTGCCGAATATGACTCCTATTGCAGCCATAAAGTGGATGCAACAAAGAGCCACAAATAAAGATGGTATGCCATATTATGTGTATTCTCTTTTAACAAGCAATTTTTTGCAGCTTAATCATTTAGGAACTTTATTACAAAGAGAACCAAATAATAAAGACAGACCCTTTGTTTATTCACAAGCAGGCATACATAATCCAGTAGATGTTACAAAATACCATGTAATTGAATCTTATAAACAAGAAAATACGGAAAACTTATTTCAATTAATATCAGACGGATATGTGGGTGCAAGATATAATTTTCTAAATGTATCTGATGGCTATCCAGAGCCCGTAGATTTTGATGTTAAAAAAGATGTATTTGACATGATGAAGAATAAAAATTATTTAGGAAAAAATCAAGACAATTATAATTTTCCTACTAATACAAAAATCAAATCTAATACTTTAAACGAGCAGAGATCAAAGGTTATTTCTCGTATTACGTCAAGTAATTTATATGAAGGATTTGGTGATTTTAAATCATATGGCGAAGAAATAAAAAAATCTGATTATAATAAGCAAATATGTGGAGAGGCAATTAAAAAGCATTTGGCTAAATCTCCATTATCTATTAGTGTTAATGGTGCACCATTTTTAATAACTGGTAGTAACTTAACTACAGGAACTGTATTAAGATTAAAATTCTTTGATTCGAATACATTTGATGATGCTGAAAATAAAGAGTTAGGCATAGATAAAAAGAAGTCTGGCGATTATATAGTATACGCAACGAGACATTCGTTTAAGATTGAAAAATATGATTTAAATTTATTATGTACTAAAATTGCAGACTACACTGGAGAAAACTTGTGATTGATTATTACGGTGACAATAATCGCTGGTTCATTGGTAAGGTCATGTCTATTGATGATCCTCAACAATTGGGCAGAGTGCAAATTCGTATCTTCGGTATACATGGTGACGAAAAAACTGATATTGCACAATCTGATTTACCATGGGCTCAAGTAGTAGTACCAGTAACAGAAGGTCAATCTTCAGGTATTGGTGCAACAACTGGTATTAAAAATCAAACTCAAGTTTATGGAATCTTTTTAGACGGAAAAGATTCACAGCTTCCTCTTGTACTTGGAGGTATACCAAAAATTGAGTCTATAAAAGAGAGAAGAGATAAACCTTTAACACTAATTGGCGGAAGTAACACAGAGCGCGCATTTAATTTCTTTATATCAGCTGAAGGTGGGGAATTTACTCCTCAACAGGCCTGTGGAATTATAGGTAATTTACTTGCAGAATCTGGATCAGGCGTTGAGACTGATATTAATCCTCTTGCACAGAATGCTGAAGAAGGATCTTTTGGTATAGCACAATGGAATCCTGCAGAAGCCGCAGGTTATAGATTAAACGTATTAAAATTATTTTGTGATGAAAGAGGATATAATTACCAAGAACTGTATCCTCAACTAGAATATATTAAATATGAATTACATCGCTATAGCTATCTTGGTTTAGCAGAGCTACGCGAAGCAAATACGCCACGTGAAGCATCAATTGTATTTGAGAAGAAGTATGAGCGACCTGCAGAAGGAAGCACACAAAGACGTATTAACTATGCTGAAGAAATATTCGAAAAAATGACCAGTGAGCCGGTTGGACCAAGATGATACAAAGAGCAAAAAATACTAATATTATACATCTGTCAGCAGTACCACTAGAAATTAATAGTGTTACTGTAAAATCTGCTGGTAAAAATTTCTTTACCAATATTAATAACTATACACTAACTGGTAAGACAATTACTCTAAAGAAAGTGTATACAGAAATTAAAGTAGATTTTCTTACTCAGCAAGAAAAACAAGATTCTCAAGCAGTAGATAAAGGTGATTTTAATTTTAAACTATTAAATATAGGTAAAACAAATCCACTTGATCTTATTACTGCATCATCGAAGACTGCACAGTCAAATCGAATTGCGGTACAAGGATCAAAAGCTATTGATGTAAATCAGTTACTTGGTGGTTTCCTCACACTTTCAAAGAACACTAAACAAAATCAAACTGTTACTGATGAGCCGGTTGTTTCTATTATTACTGACGGTGTACCAAATGTTACTGTTAAAAAGACATCAGACGAAAAAGGTAATATTTCAATTTTAACTAATACTACCACAGAAGATGGTTTACTTAATACGACTATTGTAACAGCAAATCCTGCTGGCATCAAAGCTGCATTAACTGATGTAATCGGTGTTTCAGAAAATCAAACAAAACTTGTGTTGCAACAAACATCAACATCACCGGATAAAGTAACTACGGTTATTAATAAAGATATATCAACCGAAGTAATCAAAGATGCACAAACTATCATTAAAAAATCAAATCGTACTTTAGGTAATCCAGTTGGAAGTGATTTACCTTTCGGTTCATTAGGTAATAGTTTTGGTAATATATTAGGTGCAGTACTTGGTGCAATTAAAGGAATTCCTGCCGCAAAAAAATTCGGTGATGTTATGCCTGGCACACCTCCAGGACTTATAATTCCAGAAAATGTTACACCTCCTCAAAACATCATTGAGAAATCAGGTAATACTAACATAGCAGCAACTACTAAACCTACAAATAATGCTAGTCCTAACATTAAACCTACAAACAAACCCTATATTGTTTCATCAGCTGTATCTGGCTGGAAAGGAGTTACAACTCCTTTATCTACTGGTGAATATGTATTTGAGATCGTGCACACTACTGAAGAACTAGAAGCTGAATTAAGAAATAGTATACGTGATATCACAACTGCTATTGTGCACTGGAGTAAGACACATAGTGATACTCCTCTTAATGCTAGAGACGTACATAAGCTACATATGGCTGAACAATGGGAAGCACTTGGTGCTGACGAAGATGCTCTTAAGATCTTAGTTGATCAGGGAGCTAAGAACGGTATCAATTGGCATTATGTTATTAAAAAAGATGGTACTATTCAAAGAGGCCGACCCCTTGATATAGAATCAGGAGAAACTGTTGGATTTACGGCTAATACGATACATATTGGATTTGTTGCGGGATACTCAGTTCCGTTTGGAACTCCTAATTCAGAGCTAACACTCGGGTCAGCATCTATTACATCTGAGCAATGGAAATCATTTGATCAGTTCTTAGAGGCATTCTATAAGGCTTATCCTGGAGGAGAAGTATTAGGCTATAGAGAAATAGATAAAACTACTTCTGCACCTGGATTTGATGTAAGTGCATATGCCGCAAGTAAATATGATAAGACATCTATATATGATGATGCATCAACGTTGCATCAAGCTTATTCGCCAGAAGAGCAGATTAACGTAAAGCCAAAAACTGTGAAAAAGCCTTCGGCAACTACTATTGACATACCACCTGATCCTGCAGAATTATCAGTAGCAGATGTAGATACTAAGCCTACTGATGCTAAACTTGAGCAAAATAGCAAAAGCTATTCTAAACTAGATCGCGATCTAAAATCTCTACAAAGAGATATTGTTAATAATAAGTCATCGATTGAAGAATTAGAGAATTCTCCTGGCGCTGATCGATTAAAACTTATTACAAGAGTGAAGAACGATACAATACGTTTAGACGCAAAGCGTAATGAGTTAAATCAAATTAGAAAAGATTTAATAAATGATGGTTATACATATGATCATAAGAATGACACTTGGAGTAAGACATAATGGCTGATATTCCTGAAATTAAACAGTTAACAGCTGTTGAGATCTCATCGATGAGTGATGAAAAATCGGCGTTTGATGATGCATCAGGTGTAATGCCTAAACGCGACTATCTTAACGTTGCTAGTACTAACTTAGCATCACGTGGACTTAAGCGAAATTCTTTATATATTGGAGGAGGTGATCATAATCTTAATTTAGATCTTCCTCCACAACTTAATTCTCAATATCCTTTAAATCAAGTAAGAGAAACTATATCAGGTCATGTCACAGAAATTGATGACACACCTGGTAATGAACGAATGCTGTTTAAGCATAAGTCTGGATCAGGCGTAGAGTTTAGAGCAGATGGTTCATGTGTAATTTCATCAACAAACAATTCAGTAAGAGTAACGGTCGGTGATGATAAAGTAATTGTAGAAGGCGATGCACACTTATCGTATAATGGCAATTTAACAATGGATGTTACTGGTGACTTTGACCTAAAAGTTGGAGGAGATTATAATGTCCGCGTTGGTGGTGATAATACTGAAGAAGTAATTGGTTCTGTAAAGCAAAGAGTCCATCGAGATAAAGAATCAAATGTGCATCAGAATAGATCTGAGTATATCCTAGGTGTCACCACAGAGACGCGGTTAGGAGATCATAATACTATTGTTAAGGGTAACGTAAGAAATTATACAGAAGGATCTGTAGAGTTTCTTAATAGTGGTACGCTAACAATGACCGCTGAAAAAGAAATTATAATGTCTTCTCCTAATATCAATATTGGCGCTAACTCTTTAACAGTTGTAGGTGATAGTGGCACAATTGGAGGCGAGAATATTATTGGATATGATTATAATCACTATACTGGCCACTCATTAACTGCTGGAGATACTATTTCAACTAATACTGCAATTATAGAAGAACGAACAACTTGCACGGAGTTTGTAGGTTCATTAACCGGTAAGGCGTCATTTGCGGCTAAAGCTGACCAAGCAGCTTCTGCTCCTCTTGGTCCAGGATCGGGCGGAGGTTCACAGTCAACTGGTACACCTACTCCTGTAGATCCTAAGGCAACAGTATTACCTACGCCCGTAATTATGACAGATTATATAACAAAGTCGAGTAAGGGTGCACGAATTGTAACTATCGATACTGGTGACGTTATGAAGAAACAATTAAATAAAAATGATGATTATGGTGGAGTTTCTGATCGTAAGTTGTCGACCGCTGAAATACGATCTAAGATGAGAGATACAAACACTTCATCAAATACGAAGTTTGTAGGGGCACAAATCGCAGAAGGTAAGCTATCTCCTACATATATTAATCAAATACCTCCTAAAATTGGTAGAACTGCAACTTTAGAAACACAACCTAGACGTGGTAAAAATCGTATAGGTCAATCTGACGGACAAATTGCAAGGTTCTTAACATGATATATTTACCAGATCAATCATATAATCCAGAGTATCAACCAAAGATTACTTCACGGGTTAAGTTAGCACCAGGTATAACTATAGCTAAATTTCTTGGCGGCTATGGCGATCAAGTTACATTAGCTCATATTGAAACTGAAGCAGAAAAGCTAAACATTGCAAAGCATTTGTATATGCATGCACAAGCGATGCGCACGATCGATACTCACCAAGGTGAGTTTGCCGATTTTAGATTAATTGTAGCTGAAGGTTTATATCGTAAAGCGCCGGATGAAGTGCTTGACATTAATAGCATTAATTATAAAATGACTTTAGGTCAAGCAGTAGTATATGAATTACTTGATTTTAGTGGTCAAACAAATTTAGAAAAAGTATTTGACCTTGCAGTGTTTTGGAAAGATAATTTACAATTTGAAAAGCTTATTTTAGATTATGACACATATAACCCAGATGGATCAGTAAATGGCCAAGTTATTTTAATTATGCCTGAAATTTCTGCTAACTGGGAATTACAATATAAAAATAAAATAGAAACGCGCTTCAATAATTTTGTACAAAGTACAAATGAATTGATTGAAATTAAAAACGATGAAACTGAAGAAAACGTAAAAGTTTACTAATAAATAGATAAGTTATGCCAGTACGTTCATTTGCAATCGAAGATGGAAATATCAACTCTTCAACGTTAGTTGTAGCGCGCAAACGCGTCTATAAAGATCTAGATTTGTCTTTTGCAAAAAAACCTGACAATGATGTGTATAAAAAAATAGATGCTGCAGCAGTTAAGCAGTCGGTAAAAAATATTTTATTAACTAATAGTACTGAAAAGCCGTTCGCACCTAACTTTGGAGGTAATCTAAATAATTTTCTATTTAATTTAGATACCGAATTTGATTTAGATTTACTTGAAGATCAAATTATACAAAGGGTGGATATGTTTGAGCCGCGCGCAAAGATTGTAAATGTGGATTTGCGAGTTAGTGGAAACTACAACACTGTTAATGCGTCCGTAACATTTAGAATTTTAAGTACTAATGAAGAAGATACAATTGAATTAAATTTAACGAGGTTAAGATAAATGGCCACTACAATTAAATCAGCTGATCTTGATTTTAACACGATTAAAACTCGATTAAAAGATTATCTGAAATCTAAAACAGAATTTGCTGACTATGATTTTGAGGCGGCCGGTCTTTCTAATTTGTTAGATGTATTGGCGTATAATACACATGTAAATGGTCTAACAGCTAACTTTGCTCTTAACGAATCGTTTCTTAATACTGCACAGCTAAGATCTTCTGTAGTATCTCATGCAGAAATGTTAGGCTATGTGCCTCTTTCTATGGTTTCTTCAAGAGCATTTCTTAATCTTTCTCTTTTAGTATCTGCCGCAGTTAGGCCGACGACTATTACACTTCCTAAAGGTACCTCTTTTTCTGCTGATGCAGGTGGTGTTTCATATACATTTAGTACGCTAGAAGCATATACTGGAATTGATAATGGCAGTGGAGTATATGAATTTCTTACAAGCACTGGTGACAATTCTATTCCTGTACATGAAGGTGAAAAAAGAACTAAAACATTTTTTGTGGGTGAAAAAACAGAACAACAAGTTTATGTGATTCCAGATTTAACAATGGATACTCAAACGCTTGATGTACAGGTATTTGAAACCTCTTCAAGTTCTGGATTTGAAGTATATACGAATGTAAATACAGCTATTCGCATTGATGAAACATCGAGACATTACCAAATTAAAGAAGTGCCTAACGGATACTATGAAATTATATTTAGTGATGGACACACTATTGGTAAAGCTCCAGAAGCCGGTAATAAAATTGTAGTTACGTATTTGTCATCATCCGGTGAAACAGCAAATACTGCTACAGTCTTTTCACCTTCTGCCAATGTTGTTATTGATGGAATAGATTATCCACTTACTGTAGTAACAGAAGCCGGATCAGCTTCTGGTTCTCAAAGAGAAGAAATAGAATCAATAAGAGCAAATGCTCCACTTCTATTTTTGTCACAACAAAGATTAGTTACTGCACAAGATTATACTGCACAAATTTTAGCAAAATATAATCATGTAGTTGATGATGTTGTTTCATGGGGCGGAGAAGACAATAGCCCACCTGAATATGGTAAAGTATACGTTAGTCTTAAATTTAAAGATGGTACATCAACAATAGTGCAAGAAGCAACAAAAAGTGACATAATCACTACGTTAACTGACAATCTTTCTGTTATGTCAATTAGTACTGAATATGTAGATGTAGTCGAAACATTCCTTGAAGTGGAAACAATTTTCAACTTCGATCCGGATCTTACTACAGCGTCTCCGAAAGCTACAGAAAATGCCGTGTTTGCTACAGTACAAAATTATTTTGAAGACAATTTAAACTTATTTGATAAAGTATTTAGAAGGTCTAATCTTTTATCTCTTATTGATGTACTTGATGAGTCAATTTTAAATACAAAAATTAATGTTAAAATGCAGCAGCGTTTTACTCCTGTCGTTGGCCAACCTCTTACATATACTACAACTTTTCCTGCTGCCATTGCGACTCCAGATGATGAATTAGTAAGAGTATCAACGAGTAGATTTACTTTTAATTCTAGGCCTTGTTTTATCCGTAATAAGTTAGGCTCTAATAAACTACAAATTATTAACGCCGACGGTCAAGTTGAAGTAGATAATATTGGTACATATTTTCCAGGATTTGGTATTGTTAGATTAGAAGGATTTAATCCTATTTCTATAGAAGGCGGTACAAGTATTAAAATTTCAGTTACACCTGGAAATCAAAGTACAGTCAGACCTCTTCGTAACTATGTTCTTAAGATTGATACTCAACTATCTAGTGCAATTGCTCAAATAGATTATCAGAACACTCAAACGTCATTATAAGATATGTCACATAAACTTAAAGATCTAGGCCGTAGAACTATAAACTTCAGAAAAAGAAGTGTAAAAGAAGTTCTGCCTGAATATTTTGTATCAGAATACCCAGACTTTATTAAAGTGTTAGAATACTATTATGATTTTCTTGATTCAGACGGCGCTCATGCATTCGATACAGAAATTAGACAATTAAACTCTATTAGAGATATTGGAGAAACTCCTGAAGAATATCTAAATTTACTTATTAATGAAACGACATCGTTGCAAGGTGGAGGATTATTTAAAGATCCGCGCTTTACAATGCGCAGATTTGCTGATAGCTATCGAAATAAAGGTTCTCGCTTTTCACTTGAAGAATTCTTTCAGGCTTTTTATCAAAAAACTGCAGAAGTAGAATATCCTAAGAAAGATATTTTCCAGGTAGGTGAATCTAAGATTGGTTATGATTCTGAAAAATATATTACAAATAATAAAAAATATCAAATATTTTCAATTTTGGTTAAAGTTGGGTTAGGTACATCTCAATACGAAAGCTTATATAAAAAGTTTGTACATCCGGCTGGATTTTATTTCGAAGGTGAGGTAACTACTGAAGATGAAGCAAAATTGAATAGTATACAAATTACGTCTGAAGCTGGATCGTTTATTGGGCTGATTCAATCAGAGGCTACCGTTGCTCCGGAAATCTTTGTATCAACAACTGGGCTGGTTGATTCTGATAATAGAACATATCGCTACGATTTAACTACACTAATTTCAGCGTATAGCACAGCAACAGCAGCTCAGCTTGATGCACAATACGAATCAATTGCTCAACTTATTACACCTAACTCGTTTACGTTTGATGATAGTGATACGATTAGACCTTCTCTCGATAATGTTATTGAGACAATGGACAATGATATGTTCACTAGATACCTTAGTGATTCATCATTCTAGTATAAATAGAAACAAGAAGTTTATATAGGACTAAATAATGACTAGACAAAATTTATCGACAGGCACTACTGCAAATGATGGTACAGGTGATACCTTACGAAGCGGCGCGACTAAAATTAACGCTAATTTTGTAGAGCTGTACAAAGCCTTTGGAGGTGATAGTAATATCCTAGCTCCAGGTATTGCCTTTGATAGTAACGGTATTATTTTTGAAGGTACGGTTGTTGATGCAAATCAGCTTACATTGAGTGCTGCAACATTATCGGCTGATCATACGCAGGTATTACCTAATGCGTCTGGTAATATCGTAGTTGATACTGCTACTCAAACGCTGACTAATAAAACAATTACTACCCCAACTATGACAAACCCTACAATTGAAGACGCAACTTCAAGCTATAACTATAATGTTACTGCATCAGCACTAAGTGGTAATCGTACAGTCACACTTCCAGCACTGTCTACAAATGACACGATTACATTTAATGCGCAAACACAAACATTGACAAATAAAACATTAACTTCACCAACAATAACTACTCCTACAGTTGCAACTCATATTAAAGATACTAATGGCGCCATACTCTTAACGACTACACCAGGCACATCGGCAGTTAATAACTTAGCTATTGAAAACGCGGGATATAGTAATAATCCTAAGTTAAGTGTAGAAGGTGCAGATCCTAATATTAGTATGAGTGTATCTTCAAAAGGTACAGGTGCGGTCTTTACTACAAAGCTAGCATATGATACTGCTGTCATGACAAACAATGGTACTGCTGATCAAACAAAGACATATATACAATTTAATAGAGCAACAGCTCTTTCTGCTACTCTTGCAGACGGTACAATAATTGGTGAAATTAAAATCTTTACAAATAAAAATACTGGAACTGCAACAGTAATTCCAACTAATTTTGCTCAAGGTACATCATTTACGGTCACACAATATGGATCGGCTCAATGTATTTGGGATGGTACAAACTGGTATATGGTAGGTGGTGCTAGCGCGGCTCACGGCTATCTTGCAATTACATAATAGGAAATAGAAATGGCTGCTACTGTAACAAACAAACTTAAATTTCAATTACTTAATACACTGTATGATGAAGTTGTAAATTCAACAAATCGGTATTATGTAGCGATTGGTAGATCAGAGGCATGGGATAGTGCTGAAACTGTACCTGCACCTCTTAATAGCCTAAGAGAAATTCGTAACTTTAAGTTATCTGCACAATCAATTAAGCAAGTAACTGATGTATCATTTGTTATCCCTAGATATAATTGGTTAAGTGGCACAGTTTACTCATCATGGGATGATAACTTATCAGCAATTCCTTCTAATTCATACTACGTAATTACAGAAGATAATCAAGTTTACATTTGCTTAAAGCAGGGTAAAACAGCTTTAGGTGCAGCAGTACAATCTACTGAAAAGCCGAGCGGTACAGGCACTAACCCAGTTAAAATGGCTGACGGTTACATTTGGAAATTTATGTACTCAATTTCTGGTGCATCTAGTGCTAAGTTTCTATCTGCGAACTTTATGCCAGTTGCTAAAATTTATGATTCTTCAGGTACACCCGGTATTATTGTAGGAGAACGAGAGCAAGCATTAATTCAAGAAGCTGCAACTGGTGGACAAGTTTTAGGTATCTCTATTACTGACCAAGGTAATGGCTATACATCTGCACCTACTGTTACTATTGTAGGAAACGGTAAAAATGCTGCAGCCACTGCAACAGTATCAGCTGGTAAAGTAATTAACATTGAGCTTGATTCAAGTGCTGATAGTGCAATGACAATGGGATTTGGTTATGACTTTGCTAGTATTACTATGACAGGTGGTGGTGGCGCGGGAGCAACCGCTAGAGCAATTCTTTCTACTGACTCAGGTATAGGTGGTAATGCAATTTCTGATCTTCGCTCGTCATCTTTAATGTTTAACGTAAAGCCATCTGGTATTGAAAACGGTGACTTTATTGTTGCTAATCAAGATTTCAGGCAGGTTGCTTTAATGAAGCGTCCTCGTAGGTATGCAGATTCTGATTATACAAATTCAACTGGAAGGTTATTAAGATATATTTCGCTTACCTCAGTTGCTGACACTGAAGCATTTGTAAGAGACGTTGTAATTACCGGCGCAACATCGGGTGCAAAGGCAATTATTGATGATATAGATAGTGATAGACTTTATGCACATCAAACTGAAATTACTGGTTTCTTACCATTTAATGAAGGTGAAACAATCACGGGTGGTGGCCAAACAGGCACATTAGTAGCCTCAGGTGTTGACGCCGACTCAGATGCATTTAGTAATGATGATGTTGAAAGATTTAAGAATGACATTATCTACATTGAAAATAGAGCTCCTGTCGAAAGAACTCTTACACAGACCGAAGACATTAAAGCTGTAATTACGCTATAGGATAATTCAAATGGCAACTACGATCACCAGTTCAACCTTTCCTAATACCTATAAGGATGATTACTTAGATAGTGATAATTATCATAAGATCCTCTTTAATAGTGGTGTTGCTCTTCAAGCAAGAGAATTAACGCAGCTACAGACTATTATCCAAAATCAAATTAAAAGATTTGGTGATAATATCTTTTTGGAAGGTGCTGTCGTAAAACCAGGTGGTGCAAACTTAAACTCTAAGTATGAGTTTATTAAGCTGAACACTAGTGTCTATAGTCTTCCTGGAACACCATCTAGTCTCGTAGGTACATCATTTACTGGCCAATCGTCAGGTGTTGTTGCAAAGGTTTTAGAAGTAGTAGCGGCTGCGGGTTCAGACCCTGCTACACTGTATGTACAATATACTTCTACACTTGCCTCAGCATCAACAACTTCTGATCCTATTCGTATGAATGCCGGTGAAACAATGGATAATGGTAGTACGACCTTAGTTGTACAAACTACAAATACTATAGATGATCCAGCGACCGGTACTGGTTCCCGTTTTTCTATTGGTGAAGGTATTTACTATGCAAATGGTAATTTTATATTCGTTGAAACGCAATCAAAAATAATTTCGAAATACTCAGATGCACCAAATGCTGAGTGTGGGTTTAAGATTATTGAAGAAGTTGTGACGACAGCTGACGATACTGCACTATTTGATAATCAAGGTGTTACGCCAAACCTGTCAGCACCTGGTGCTGATCGTTATCGTATTCGTCTTCAAATTGCCACAAAAGCAGAAATTGCTTCTGATGAAAATTTTGTACACGTTGCAAATATCGTAGATGGTCGTATTCAGTCTGCAGTCAAGACAATTGATTCTTATAATGTGCCTAATGAATTAATTGCAAAAAGAATATCTGAAAATTCAGGCGATTACATAGTAGAACCATTTACAATTAATTTCGAAACCGACTCTGCAACTGGATTTTTAAATCTTAAAATTTCTGACGGCATAGCGGTTGTTGAAGGATATAGAGCCGCAAAATATACCCCTACAAGTCTTAGAGTTGAAAAGGCTACAACAACAACTACAATTAATAACGACGTAACAGCAGCTAATTATGGTAATTATGTGTTAGTAGACCCAGCCGAAGTCAAAGGCCTTCCTAACATTAATGAACTTGAGTTAGTAAATCTTAGAACAGTTGCTGATTATGGAGGATCTACTATTGGTACCGCTCGAGTGAGAGGTGTAGCTGAAGACGGAGCAAACTATAGATATTACCTCTTTGATATTGTAATGAATACTGGTCAAGCATTTAGAGATGTTAAAAGTCTTGGTACCACTAGTACAAACTATTTTAATCCTACGCTTGAGTTAGGTAAAGCTGTACTTAAAGAAACCGGAAGTACGGTTCTTTTCCCGCTTCCTCATGATAGACCTAGCACTATTGCAGATATTTCTTTAGTAACCCAGCGAAGATTCACCACTACTACTAATAGCTCTGGACAAACAACAATTACAGTTTCAGCCAGTGGTGAAGATTTTACGAATACCGGAGATTGGGTATTTGCTAAAGCAAATGACGCAATTATTACTACTTCAGTTAGTGTAACTGGTGCTGGTACACAATCTGCTACAATCAGCGGATTACCTGCTAGTGTTACAAACTTAGAAATATTGGCTTATGTTAATAAAGGCAATGGCATTGTTAGAGCTAAAACATTGACCGATATGTCTAGATCTATTACACCTGATGCAAGTGGAAATCTTCCTTTAGGTAAAGCTGACATTTATAGTATTACGGAAATTGTAGATGATGCCGATAGCTCAATTGACTATTCTGGTAGGTATTCACTTGACAGAGGACAAAGAGATAATTTTTATGCTTTAGGTAAGTTAGCATTAAACGGCGGTATGACAGCGCCGAGTGGATCAGTTCATGTTAAATACAAGTATTTTGAGCATGGTGTTAACGGAGATTTCTTTGCAGTTAATTCTTATACTGGTCAAGTAGAATACGGTGATATTCCTTCACACACTTTATCAAATGGAAGAACTGTTAATTTAAGATCTGTATTAGATTTTAGATCTGTACAAGACTCTGATGGTAATTATTCCGGAATATCAACTGGAGGAAGAGTAGTAGAATTACCGCAGCCTTCAGACTTAATTAGATTTGATGGTACATATTATCAATCTTCATCTGCGCGGCTGGTAATTGATACTGAAGGAGTCATTCAATACATTAAAGGACCCACAGGATTTAATCCTTCATTACCAGAAAAGCCAGAAAGAACTTTAGGACTATATAATATTACTCTAAATCCTAATACTATTAGTCCAAGAGATGTTAATATTAATAAGGTTGAAAACAAACGATTTACAATGGCTGATATCGCACGACTTGAAGATCGAGTTGATAAGATTGAAGAACTTACATCACTTAGTTTACTAGAATTAGATACAAATAATTTCGAAGTACTTGATTCGGCTGGAGTTAACAGAACTAAGTCTGGCGTTGTTGTAGATAATTTCTCTACACAAGCTTTGTCTGATACTAGATCAAGAGAATATAGAGCATCAATTAATCCTTTGCGACAGATAATGCGCCCTTGGTTTTATGAAGATAATATTAAATTAATGTATGATTCAGATGCTTCTACAAATACAATTAAGAAAGGTGATAATATATATCTTAAATATACTGATGAAGTTTATATGGATCAAAGCTTAGCTAGTCAATCTGTTGTTATTAATCCGTTTCAAGTGGTAGTTCATGAAGGCATAATTACACTTTCTCCTGGCACTGATGAATGGAGAGACACTGAATATATTGCAAATAAAATTATTGACGGTGGCTCTAAATTAGACACTAATCAGGCATTACTTTGGGATAATTGGACATGGAATTGGGGCGGCACTCCTATTGAAGAATTAAAGGTAGGATCTACAACAAACTCTAAAGTTACTAATAGCGGTAATGTAACAACTACAGTAGTAAATAAGGTGGTGTCAGATGAAGTTGTACAAAAACTCGTAGGTGAACGGGTGATAAATGTTGCACTATTACCATTTATGAGATCTCGTAAAATTTTCTTCAAGGCTGAAGGCTTAAGACCTAACTCAAAGGTATTTGCATTTTTTGATGGACAACCAGTTGCAAGTTGGGTAAGAACCGAATCATTTACATATCATTCAGATAATGCAGTTGATTATGGCAACTTACACAGGAATGCTACTGGGCATCCTGAAACAGCAAGTACTCTTGAAACTGATGCCAACGGAATGGTTGAAGGATCGTTCTTTATTCCTCGAGGTCCAACTCTTAGCTTTAAAACAGGCACTAGAGAATTTAAGATTTTAGACATAAGTGTACCTAATGATAATGATTCATTAAGTATTGCTCGAGCGCTTTATTCATCAGTAGGTCACTTAGATACAAAACAAAAAGATTATTTATCAACAAGAATGTTAACAGTCGAAGGCACCAGCTCTACTATTCACAGACCTTATTACAGTAGCGGTGACGGTAAGTCTCATTACATAGATCCAGCTGGAAATCGTCATTTTGCTACATTACAAGACTGGATAAATGCCATGAATTCCCCGGGGCATCAGCCAGTAAGCGATCCACACCATGACTTTGCCGTTTCTCCAAATAGCAACATTAATGTAGGTACTGGTGGTATGACAGATGCTGAAAGAGACGCTATGGCAGGAAATTTCAATTCTTATTCTGGGGGTCATCACCCCACCGCGCGCTAAGGAGCCTTAATAATGGCAACCTCATTAGGTTACAAACTAAATAAACATCCAATTGCACAATCGTTTTTTGTGGATAAAATATCTGGTATATACGTTACAAAAATTGATTTGTTTTTTGCGCAAAAAGATGTAGATTTTCCAGTTACTTTACAGCTAAGGCCGATGGATAATGGATATCCTTCAGCTACAGAAATTATTCCGGGATCACAAGTAGTAACTGCCGGATCAAGTGTCAACACTTCTACCGATGCTACATCTGCTACTACGTTTACTTTTCCTGAGCCAGTATACTTAAAAGGCCTAACAGATTATGCTATAGTATTGACTGCAGATTCAATTGATTATGAAGTTTACATTGCTCAAACAAATGAATTCTTAGTAGGATCTACTGAAAAAAGAGTAGATCGCCAACCCACATCCGGATCATTGTTTTATTCTCAAAATAATGTTACCTTTACTGCTGCACAAAACCAAGATTTAACATTCAAAATACATAAAGCTAAATTCTTACATTCAACTGGAACTGCGGTTCTTAATAATGCAGATGTACCTAGGTATTTACTGACTGAAAACGCTTTGACATTTACTCAAGGCAGCAGTACCGTAAGAGTAAAACACGTTAATTGTGGCTTACATGTAGGAGAAGACATTACTATTGCAGGTGTAGATTCGGGTGGATTTGCCGGTATTGATGAATCACATTTAAATGGTACTCACACAGTTACTGCTGTTGATTGGACTGGTTATTCGTTTACTGCAGGTGCTACAGCTACGGCAACGGCTGATGCAGGAAATAATGCAATTACTGCCACTACAAATATTCCATATACCATTATTTATCCTCATGTGCAAACTCTCATGCCTAATAATACATCTATTAGCGCTGGCTTAAAGGCAACAACAGGTAAATCATTTGCTGGAACAGAGACTGCGTTTCAAAAAAGCGCATCATTTGCGAATGTTCAATTAAATTCAAATAATTTAGCAGCTGTGCCATATGTAGTTGCTAATGCTGGAAGTGAGGCATCAGAGTTAGGGTCTAATCAAAAATCATTAGATCTTTCCCTTAATATGTCTTCATCAGATAGTAACGTTTCTCCTATGATTGACATGCAGAGAGTATCAGCAACTCTTGTTAATAATCTTGTAGATAGACCAGCTTCAGCAGCCACATCTGGATTTAATTCACAATTTAATTTTGTTGATGAAACTTCTGCTTCAGGCGGATCGGCGGCCGCGAAGCACGTTTCTACACCTGTTACTTTACAACAAGATGCCGTGGGTCTTAAGATCATCTTAACTGCAAATAGACCATCAACGACAGACTTTCAAGTTTATTATAGAACAGCTACAGATGATCAAAATTTGTATGAGCAAGATTATAGTTTGTTATTAGAGGAAACAAATAATCCTACTGATGAGTCTCCGAGAATATTTAGAGAATATCGATATCTTGCTGGTGGGCTTGGTGGAGACTTACTAGCCTTTACTCAATTCCAAACTAAGATTGTACTTAGATCTACAAATGCTGCTAAAGTTCCAGTTATAAAAGATTTAAGAGCAATCGCGATGAGCGTATAATGAGTCGATTAAAGGTTGAAGGGCATACTAATCTAGTACGAGATACAAATTCAGGTGCTATACTGAATATAAATAAATCAGAAGTAGAAATTGCAAGAGCACGAAAAGAAGCTCGTAGAAAAAAAGATAAAGAGTTCGAAGATCTAAAAAATGAAGTTGGTGAGATTAAAGATCTGCTTCACAAACTTATAGAGAAGATGTAATGGCAAAGACAGTTGTAAATTTATCAGACCAAATGGCGGTGTTTGTTCAAAAAACAAACCTAATTTCAACGCATGTCGGTGATCTAGTCACTCTTACAACAACACATGATTCTGATCTAGTTGGAGCCATTAATGAACTTGACAGCGCGCAAGGCACTATAGCATCTTTATCTACTACAGATAAGTCCAGTTTAGTTGCTGCTGTTAATGAAGTAAAAGGCGAAGTAAATAACTTTGGTTCTGGATTTTCTGGATTTTTAAGATCAAATGCAGATGACGTAGTAACTGCAGGTTCTATTCGCTTTGACGATGCAGTTCCGTTAGTGATTGGTTCTGATAGTGACTTTACTATTACTCATAGTGGTGGTACAACAACTGCTGCTGGCGATATTACATTTACTGGTGCTATTACTGGTAATGCTGCAACGGCATCTCAATTACAAACTGCTCGTACTATTTCATTAACTGGTGCAGTAAGTGGTTCAGTGTCTTTTGACGGATCATCAACTGTTTCTATGACAACGTCATTTGCAGGTGGTGGTAGCGGTGGAATTGGTACTGCTAACTTAGATGATAGTTGTATTACGACTGATAAAATTGTTCTTGGAGCTATAACAGCTCCAAAGCTTCACGATCCGGTACTTCTTATTATTTACAATTCAAGCGGTTCTATAGTTAAAGCGCTTCACGGTATTGGAATGAATTAAATACAATGGCAGTTAGAACTCCGCTTTATCTTGATGGCACTGATTTAAAGGAAATGTCTTCTAGTATGATCTCGAATATTAAATCGAGGTGTGTATACATGTATGGAGCCAATCCTTCAGTAGATATAGCTGTAGTAGGATCTGGTGGTAACATTTCTCCAAACATGACTGATACTCGAACTCAAGCAGGCGCTGCTGGATCAAGTTATTCTAATTTTTCGTTTAGCATAGCTGGTGTGTCTACTGTTACAGTTAATTATGATAGAATTACACAGAATGTTGAATCAGTATCTCAAGATAACGACACAAATAATATAAGAAACTTTATTTACCAAAGTAGTGGTAACTTATATGCTATGTCTCATACTGATATGTATGACACTTTTTATAATGATGTACTTAATACCATTGTAGATGGCTCTGATAGACCTGGTACATATAGAGTTGCAACTTCTACTTCTCAAAGTAACATGACTCTTATGTCAAGTACACCTGTTTTTCAAGATACTCGAGCAAACACGGGGGCATACACTTCAGGAGGAATTCCCGAAACTTTAGATCAGCCTACTACTATTGCAAATTATTACGTGCATAGAGTTAATCAAAGTATTATGTCAAATCCTAGTATTACTGCTCCAATGTATATTAGATCAGACGGAAATATCCAGCAATATACTGACAGTCAAATAAATACTATATTACAAAATGACATTAGATATTGGGGAAACCAAAAGATTAGATATAGTGTAAATGGCACAGGTAACAACAGAGGATCTGGTATGTCAAATACTAAATTAAATAGTAGCACTAGATCAAATAGACAAGATGGTACAACAGGGTACCCATCTACTCAATATAGATCTCAACAGTTCCCTTCTGGTAGCGCAGTTACTAATAATACTTATTATTTACGAATTTATAGGAATTCATAAAATGCAAGGACACAAATTTTTAAATGCTTATTTTACTGATGAAGAAAGAACTACAGTTGAGTCGTTGTGGGAAGAAGAGTCTACAGGAACAGTAAGAGCTGAAATAATCGAATGTAAAGAAGGTGATGTTGCTTGGGAAGATCTTCTGACTCATGTGGATATTGACACCCTACATGAGATGACATTCAAGCGAATCAGAGCTCTTGATAATGAATACAAAGATCAAGTTATAGCCATTGCGAAAGAACGTGGAATGGTTTATGATATTGATTCAGTTAACACTGATGTCTACAAGGCGATCGCTGCTACACTGTTTGCATCTTTTGACCCTACTGAAGATAAAGAAAAGTTGTTCATGTTTAAGCTACAGTTATTTGAAGTTGAACAGATTCGGGACTCAAAAGATAAAGAAGGAAAGAAAAAGATTAGACAAGCTAAAACAATGTTAACAGCTTGCCAGGCAGCAATCAGTGTTTATCAAGGAAATACTTAGTCCACCATCCTTCTTGCTGCATAAACTCATATCTTTGATTAAACAGATAAACCTCATACTCTTGCTCTTCTTGGATTGTTTGATAAGAACAAAATCCATTACTATATGTTAATGGCTGAAACAATTCATACAGGTATTGATCTATTCCAAGATTATAAATGAGCATATACTTATCTGGATTGTATTTAAACTTATCATAGATGTGTGAGTAATCTCCATTCCAAGATATGATACTTGAATTAAGAGGTGTGTGGTATGGTTTCCTCCACCACGCATGACATACTGTCAGTTCATTTCTCATAAACTGATTACAATCTCCTTTAATTAGAACATCCAAATCAAAATAAATGTTTTGGCCATCTCTAAACTTGTCAAACATTAACAACTTGTCATAGACCCCTCCATACTCTTCTTGGTCTATGACTTCAAATGAAGTATAGTTTAGCTGAGAATAATTATCAATCATATGCTTTAAGTTATCGGTATACCACTGACTATACTTGTCACCTGTATTAACGCACACTACTCTCATAATAAACACACATTTTTGGCAAAAGATCTTTTTCTTTCGTCTATAGAGGAATGATAACAATCATTCAAATCAATGAAATAAATATCTTTTGAATCTTGACATCTAATAAAATTGTATCTGTCATAATTGTTGATAGTGAACCTATCTTCTCTCATAACACACAAAGGCCATACAATAGATTCCATTTCTAAATTTGATATAGGAAGACCTTTGATAAAGACAGATTCATACCATATAATATTATCGTTTAGTTCAAAATTGAAGTCTGGTATAATTATATCACCAAAAGTATCTTTTTTCTGTTGAAGTTCTTTCAAATTTTTATTAGCAAAATGCGCTAACTCATCATTTCTGTATTCAATAACTTTTTTGATGGTAAATGACACTATCATTGTTTTTTGTTTATTTGTGTAGTACATCTATAAAATCTTGCCACATAGGCCGCCAATCTAAGTTTCTATACAACGATAGTTTATCACAATAAGCCATGAAGTCACTCAAAGGTCTAACAGGATCTCTTACAAGTTCAGCTACAATATAAGGATGTTGTTCACTATACATCTCAACGTATTTTTGTTTTAGATGATCAGGTAAATTTCTTATACTTAAATATTTTGGACCTCTTACAATATTATCAAAATCTATACGAGATCTCAAGTTAAATTTATTCATGTAATATTTTCTTATTTCAAACACATCAGCAATGTTTAGAAGAGAGATAGTACAGTCTAACTTAAATTCTATCTTAGGATAGTATTCTGAAATTTCTGCTAGGTTGTTTTCAAATTGACTAACATCAATGGGATATCTCATATAGCTTAGTTTATCTTGATAGTGATCTACAGAAACACCTAAATGAAATATTTTAAACTTTTCAGCTAAATCTAAAATACTTTTATTTTTATAACGTATTTCAGTAAGATTTGTTGATTGTCCCACTGTTATATTTTTAGCGTGCTCATCTGGTATGCGTTCAAGTAACTCCCAATACTTAGGAAGCTGTAAAGTCTCTCCTCCCATCATTTGAAATTTAGAAACTAGATGAATATTTTCTATTAAATGATCGACATATTTATGCCAGTCGCTGTATTTTACATTAACATTTGCAATTTGATCTAGTTCACCTCCAATAAATCTTTTATAATTATCATCATTTGTATACGGAAATATTTTTGATAATTCTTGTTGTCTAGTAGTTGAGTTATATGGATGACACATATAACAAGATAAGTTGCAGTAGTTTCCAAGATATCTGACTTTAATTGTGACTTTTCCTACTTCAGGATCATATCCATGTTTTCCAAATGATTTAATCCGATACGAAGTACCTGAAGCCTCTTCCATCTGATAACAAGTAGCACAAGCAGGAATTTTTTCTCCTTCAAACATTTTTTGTCTTATATCTTCCATCTCATCAGATAAGAAATATTCAAACGGCAAAGTTTTATCTTCTTTAAATCTAATCATA
>Ga0181421_1000010_pt1 | contig 50954 bp, 66 predicted proteins | sample 44SPOviralmetaG_FD_130146 | JGI IMG/M metagenome (GOLD analysis project Ga0181421, IMG submission 130146) | Marine viral communities from the oligotrophic San Pedro Time Series (SPOT) site, San Pedro Channel, CA, USA - 44 SPOT_SRF_2013-06-19 | ecosystem: Environmental > Aquatic > Marine > Strait...
GGTCTCGAGCCCTTAACGCCAAAACAGCTTTTTTGTTAATCATATTCACAAGCAATTTTAAAACCCGTGAGATGAATAACTTTTCTAACATATCCTCCTTACCTGAAAAAGGGAACCCGTGGACGGAGAAGCTGCTAATGATGTCAATGAGAAATACAATTTTGTCTTTTAAATCAATGGTTACATGCATCACATGTTTGATCAAATTATCGTCATCTTTGACGGGGTCAACGAAAGCTTTTTGGATCCATTTATCAGCCATATCAGGTAAAGATGACCATTTCGCATCGACAGGCATGGTGCTGTTGGCCAATATTTCAATCAATGTTCCCTGTAGACTGAATCGACTCCCCTCACTCTTAGAGAAAGATGTTTGATCTACTAACACTTGAAAATGGGTCTTTAGATAATCGAATAAGGGGTACATGAACACTTTGTTCAACTCCTGCCAATTTAAACTACTGGATGACCTGTTTAAAATCATGTAATGGTCCTTCATTTTCTTGTAATCATTGCGTATCTCGAAAGAAAGCTTGTTCAAGGATAATGTAAAGTTATTTATAGTTTGTTGATCAGTGATCGACAATTTTTTGAATGTTTTGTTGTGATACATATCAGGAGATAATTCCAGTAGTTCATTGCCTTTGAGATTGAAATCTCCTTTCAAAAATCTCAAAATCGTTTTACAACGATGCATTCCATCGAAAATTTCATCCGAGAGTTGGTCGGGGCTAGGAATCACCCATAGAGGATTCATAGATCTTTGAAGAAGAATTGATTCGATTAAACGTGTCTGCATCTTATTATTCCACGGTTTGAAATCACGCTGGAAGTTTGGGGACAGGTTGAACCACCGCTCGTCAATCTGGTCCGCAATTGCCTTGTCACTGATTCTGCAAAGGTGCTTAATAGAAATAAGGTTACCGTTCATATTGGAATGTTTTGTGTTTAAAAAAATATTCAATTCAACTCACTTAGGTTTACAAAACTAGTTAAGGAGGTAAGATACTAAACTATTATAGATGATCTTCATAGATAGACTGGTACGCTACTTTGCAAAAGACATCTACTTACCATTGAGGTGTTATGCAAATAAACGGCAACTCCTAAATAGGAGGGACTGCTGCAATTGTAAAATTTATTGTAAAAAGCCCCCAAATGGGGGAACCCCGGCACTTCAAGAGATTACGATACTTAAGTACAATGATTCTATATTTTATAATAAAAATGGAGCAAGCACTCTACGAACTGGAAAATCAGGTCCTTCCGCATTTAGAAGACGTTAATCTAGAGAACCCAGAAGCACAACACTGCCTCGAAGAAGTTAGGACTCTTCTTGGTCGGGCGCGGGAACTCCTTCATGGAACTCTAACGAACCCAGAGGCTCAGTACCAAGAATCTCTACAGTTCTACCAGAGTCTGGCGCAGGTTCTACCCCTAATGGTGTTACTTCAATCTTTCGAATCTCCGCCTCACGTTCCCGACACGGTGGATAATTTACCAGATACGCAGTCTTCAGACCTGTCAGATGAAGATAGTTTCTGGCCTGACACTCCGCCGCTTCGTTCAGAGACTTGATGATTTTGAATTCTAGAATAGTGGTGTTGTCAATAATCATATCTATCCTCAAATTTCCAATCACGTGACCCTTAAACTTAATCAATACAACCCTCTCAGACTCGTAGGGTATCCCATTCTTCCTAAGTAGAACTTCCATAGCATTGTGATATACTCTCTCACTGTACCCCGGACCCAGGTCAGAATATATCTCCCGAGCAAAGTCCTCTATATTCATTGGATATTGTTCAAATTATTTCTCTAACTAAAGTAAGATGCCGTCCAAAAGGCCAATAAGTTCACAAGAGAGGAGACGACAAAAAAAGGAGTCTGTTAATCGGGCGATTGATCAACTGGCAAATAAATTTAAAAGATTGAATATAGGTAAAAATCGATACAATTTGGGTACTATCACCAACACCAATAATCGATACATGACTGTGCGTTTAAGTCGACTTCTCATCGATAGACTCAAAGAAATATACACCAGAACTTGGAATCAGAGAGTTGAGTATGTGGGTAGCGTTCCCTTCACTGTAAGCAATACACGAAACTATGTGAGATTTAATCAACCGACCGCCAGAACAAATATGCAACTGGCTTCTGTGATGCCCACACAAGAAGAACTAACTCAGTACATAGTATATCATACACACCCCGTGCCCCCACACGGTACTCCACTTTTCACATACCCCAGTGAACCGGACTTCAGAGCCTACATAAGTAATTATCCAGCTGTTCAAGCAAATATCATCCTCGAAAATCAAGGATACTATGTTATAGATCTTATTGAAACAAACATGAGAATACCAAACGCCACAGCTGTTGTTAATCTTTTTAACCAACTTATGGATGGTCGCGAATTTCAAAGGGTGAGAGTTGTTTGGAGTTCCCTCGTATATATAACCACCACCACAGAACAATGGAAGAGAGCTGTGAATAACTACCTGGATCCCATAATGCGGAAACAGTTTGGTATTTCCGTTAGATACTACACGTGGGATGAACTTGGTAAAATTACACTACTAGATAAAAATGTTCTTATGAATATATGAGCCTCCGCCTCATCCAACTTCCTACCCGACTTGTGAAAGACCTAAGGAAGATTAGTAAGGTGTCAACGAAACAAAAATGGGAGTACGGTGGGAGATTACTTTTTGATGATACCTATACCTATAAAGGTTTAACCAAAGTAACATCAAAAGAAAGAGCTCGTATAGATAGTAGTGTTCTAGAGCCCGAATGGTATTCAAATTCAACGTTCACCTATCACACCCACCCGGGTATCTTCTCGCGCCCAAATAGTGGGTGTGAAAAATGGAGCGTCTTCACCACCCTCCCCAGTAATTCTGACTTTGAAGCCTACATCAAGGGATACCCCGAAATGAAAATCAATTTTATTTGTGATGCACATGGATACTACATCATCGATGTCCTAAAAGCTCAAGAGATGAACACGTGTGTATTACCAATAAGTATCACTTCCGAGATGAAGACTATACGATACGAGGACTTTCTTTACGAACGTGGATTTGGAGAAGATAGGTGTGAATATTTTTTGACAACATTGCCTCACTGGAAAATGTTCATCAATCAGGAGTTGTATCCCCGCATGATGAACTTGTATGGAATCTCTATCCACTACTATGGCTATGAGGATGAACCACCAATGGTTATCATCGACGCATGAGTGAATCCTCCAACTCATCCACCTCGTACCAAGCGAGGTGACATTCTTCGGAATGCACATCCAACTCACAAATCTCCTGTGCTTCTTCTATGGCTTCCTTGAACCGTAGACGAAGTCTCGGATTATCTGGTGGCGCGTCCTCCGGACGAATAAGCCGTGGTCGGTGGTATAGCCCATTTAGGGTTCTAACCTGAATCTTCCTCAACTTCATTTTGTGGAGAATCTGATTTTCAGAAAAGGTGGCGAGGCATTTCATATTGAGCTATACTAGATATTTTCTAAGCTTGTAATAAAATGTCCTACAACGTCGAACCATGTACCTTCAAATACCGCGTCTCCTCCCTAGAGAAAGTCGTCGATGGTGATACAATCGATGTCAATATAGACTTGGGTTTCGATGTGTGCACTAAGCAGCGTGTCCGCCTCCTAGGTATCGATACCCCAGAGTCCAGGACCCGTGACCTCGAAGAGAAGAAGTTTGGTCTCCTCTCCAAGAAGAAGTTGAAGGAATGGTGCCTAAAGGCTGTCGCATCTGAGAAGGACGATATAGAGATCGAACTCAGATGCCCAGAGGCGGATTCTAGGGGAAAGTTTGGCCGCGTTCTCGCGGAGATTTGGGTGTCCGAGGATGGACAGTGGACCAATGTCAATAAGTGGATGTGTGAGGAAGGGTACGCTGTCCCCTACGTAGGACAAAATAAGGCGGATGTCGAGGCCCTCCACATGGCGAACCGGGAGAAGGTCAAGCATCAGTTATAGGGTACTTCCGAACCCATAAATTACAAATCCATTTTTCACCAGACTTTACAGGTCTCCCACCATGTAAAGCCTTGGACGTGTCAAATTCGTAGTTGTCCAATGTGTCGAAGAAGAGGGCATCCCCTGCATTCAATTTGTAAGCTTTTTTTAGTTTAGGAAATACAGTTTCCCCACCATCATAGTCATCATTCAAAGCTAAAATAAACGTATACATTCTCTGGTTTGTAGCATTTGCTATGACATCTTGGTGTGGAATGTAATGACCACCCTCTTCGTATCTGAGAACTTGGAGATTTTCACAATTGGTCAATGGTCTATCTGTATAGCTTATACATCTTTCAGCTATACCCTTAATAATTGGGTCATCGAAACCCAGCCACGCAGTCTCACTTTTTCTAACTTTTTCATCAACTTTACGTTCCGTTGATATAGTTGAAGGTGTGAGTTCCTTTTTCGCTTTCTGAATAACATGTGTCCTCTCCTCCGGAGTTATAAAGTTGTGGAAAACCCGTGGTTCCTGGTATGTGGGTAAAAGGTAGATAGTCAGTACAATCAGGACCACCAGTATTAACATCTTACTATATATCAATATTTTTAGGCGACACACTTATATATCTTTTTCGTATACTGGAAAATATTTCATTTCCATAGTCAAATATTTGTTCTATATAGTCAATGATTTCCACACACCTGGTTTGATCTAAAACATATTGTCTCAAAAGATCTCCACATGAATGAATAATAACTTCATATATATTCGACATTTCTCTACATTTTTCTCTATGTTTTTCTTGTCTCTGTAAAAAATCTTTTAAAATATAATCATTGAGATAATTCATCATGTAGGATATACGAACACGCGTGTTATCTATAGGTGGTGGATCTACAATGAATATATTTTCATTTTCTAAATTTTGAACGACAATTAAATAATCCAATAATGTTTCCGGGGCTCCAATCTGTCGAAGTTCTCTAAAAGAAGGAATACCTCCACAGGGAATATCACCATGCTCCCTCGATATCATATTTTTCCTCTTAAATTCTATATAGTGTGGATTATGTACACGACCCGAAGATATTTCACCCGTTCGCCAATCAAATGCTGTATGACAACTAATACACCACATTTGAGAACACCCGTTTAACTTTTGAATAACCATCCCACATTTTGGACAAGATTTACTATCCCGATTTAAAAGTTTCATCGTCTCGACAACACCTGGATCACATTCATGGTCATCGGCCACAGGTTCATTGCAATCTTTACAAAAATATTGATCACATAGACCACAATACCAATCTACATTTAAAAAACCTTTACAAGTTTCATTTGGACATTGTCTCGTAAAGGTAGTGGGGGTGGGATCACCAACATTTTTCAATCTTGAAAGTTCTCTATATGTTCGTTCCATTTCATTGTAGAGTATTCCAAGTTCTGGAACATTTTCACCCGCCTCATGCAGCTGAAAAAGTCTCTCTCTTTGTTCCCTAGCCAAACGCTGTAATCTTCGTATCGCTAAAAGTCTCTCAACCTCTGGTTGGGTCGATGGCATTAGAGCCTTTTCCCTTTCGAGTAATACATTTTCACGATGAAGTTTTAGATCTTTATTGCGAAATTTTACAGTACAAAATGAATCTATAAATTCACGATCCCACCTCGTTTTACAACCCATACAATGGGGATCTTCAAACGAAGAAAGTATGTACCTTTGTGAGCATGTCCGACAACTTGTTAAATCACAAAATGGACACTTGACTTTTTTGTGATTTATCTTATTTATCTTTTCGCAACATACCTGACAACATTCCATTCTTTAAATAAAGAATTACCTCTTTAAATTAATTAGAGAAAAGAAACTCTATACCAGTATATTATGTCTCAAGCAATTGGTATCGATCTCGGAACTACGTATTCTTGTGTTGGTGTTTGGCAAAATGATCGTGTAGAGATCATCGCAAATGACCAAGGAAATCGCACGACGCCATCTTACGTGGCTTTTACAGATAGTGAGCGTCTCATTGGGGATGCGGCTAAGAATCAAACAGCTATGAATCCAATAAATACGGTATTTGACGCAAAACGACTCATTGGTCGTAAGTTTTCAGACTCCAAGGTTCAAGATGACATGAAAGATTGGTCCTACAAGGTGGTAGCAGGATCTGGTGACAAGCCCATGATTCGTGTTGAGTTTCATGGGGAGACCAAAGAGTTTGCACCCGAGGAAATTTCTTCAATGGTGTTGACCAAGATGAAAGAAGTCGCCGAAGGGTACCTAGGTAAAAAGGTGACTGACGCAGTCGTCACCGTCCCAGCATACTTTAACGATTCCCAAAGACAAGCTACGAAAGACGCTGCATCCATCGCCGGTCTCAATTGTCTTCGAATTATAAACGAACCCACCGCCGCAGCCATTGCCTACGGATTGGACAAGAATAAGGAAGAAGATACGAATGTTCTCATCTTTGACCTTGGTGGTGGTACGTTTGATGTTTCACTCCTCAACATTGAAGGTGGTATTTTCGAGGTTAAGGCCACAGCGGGTGATACCCATCTAGGAGGTGAAGACTTTGACGCTCGTCTTCTCCGTCACCTCGCGGAAGAGTTTAAGAGGAAGCACAAGAAGGACATCACCGGAAACGCTCGAGCTCTCCGTAGACTTCGTTCTGCGTGTGAACGTGCGAAGAGAACCCTCTCTACGACATCTCAAACCAGTGTTGAAATTGACTCACTTTTCGAGGGTATTGACTTCTACACATCCATCACCCGTGCCCGCTTTGAGGAACTCAACGCGGACCTGTTTAGAAAATGTATGGAACCTGTTGAACAGGTCATCAAGGATGCAAAGATGGATAAATCTAAGATTGATGAGATTGTCTTAGTTGGTGGTTCCACCCGCATCCCCAAGATTCAACAAATGTTGTCGAGCTTCTTCAATGGAAAGGAACTAAACAAGTCCATCAACCCCGATGAGGCCGTAGCCTATGGTGCGGCAGTCCAAGCCGCCATTCTCTCTGGGGTCACTGACAGTTCTGTTCAAGACCTCCTCCTTTTGGATGTAGCCCCAGTATCCCTCGGTCTAGAGACAGCTGGTGGTGTCATGACCAAGATCATCGAGAGAAACACTACCATCCCGACCAAAAAGGAACAGGTGTTTTCAACCTACTCTGATAATCAACCGGGTGTCCTCATCCAAGTGTACGAGGGTGAGCGTTCCCGAGCCAAGGATAACCACCTCCTCGGAACCTTCGAATTGAAGGGTATCCCCCCAGCTCCACGGGGTGTCCCACAAATTAATGTTCGTTTCGATATCGATGCGAATGGTATTTTAAACGTGACGGCTGAGGACAAAGCTTCGGGTAATTCTGAAAAGATTGTCATCACCAACGACAAGGGTCGACTATCTAAGGAAGAAATTGAGAAGATGGTCCAAGACGCGGAAAAATACAAGGAGGAAGATGAAGCCTACGAAAAGAAAGTTCAAACGATGAACAACTTCGAAGCCATGGTATACGGTGCACGAACAACGGCTGAATCTTTACCCGAGGAAGACAAGTCCACATTGGACGAAAAAATCAACGAAATGATTACTTGGATCGATAATAACCGAACCGCGGAGATTGACGAAATTGAACACAAGCAACAAGAGTTCACACAGGTGCTCGCACCTTTCATGAACGCTGGGGCCGGGGCTGAGGCAGAGAAGCCGTCGCCACCCGGTGGTCCAACAATTGAAGAAGTTGATTAATTACATGCTACAAAAGTTCTAATCATATCCGCATAATCATCTCTCCAATACACAGTTTGGGTAAAAAACAAAGTCATTTCTGCATCTCTATATGACAAGTAGGTACCTCTGTACTTCTCATATATTTCTGCAACTTCCTCAAGATTGTCATCACACCATTCGATCACATCCTTGTCGGTCATGTCTCGGTGAAGACCCTTCTCAATGAAATCTGTAACTTCCTCACTGAGGGGCATTTCAGTTATGACGGTGCACTCGTCGTAGTCCATTGTGTATGAAAATATCTCAGATTTTCAATCACTTAGGTTGTTTTTTACTTTCAATTGTAGCTCTTTGGACGATAGCATCTAGACCCGCTTTAGTTTCCGCGCGTTTAATCTGACCTTTATAGACAGTTCTTCTTGGTTGTGGTAGCTTTTGTAATTTGTTTATGGATGATATTCCACTGCGCCGGTCTTCATTTGTTAGAGGTGATGAACCACTTTTAATAACTGCACCGGGGCGGGGTACCGGTCTCATAACATCCGCAGCTCGTTTAGTTTTGTTGGATCCACCTCGTTTTGTTTGTTCAGCTGCTAGGTCACGAGCCAACTTGACCCTTTCTGCACCCTGGGCTTCACGTATAGCTTTTTGTTTTTTAGCAATATTGGCAGCGTTACGAATACCTTGCATTTTCACATTTGTCACAGTTTGGCGACCCACATTCTTGAAAGAACGCTTGGGGGGAGTGGGTGGTAAAGTTTCCATAGTAAAAGCGGGATTGGGTTTCGCACCCGGAATTTTGTTATTTTTTGCCAATGGATTGTTGTATGTTTTAAAATTTCCCATTGGAACCTTCTTGGGTTGTTTGGAGATGAGATCATTTATATCCTTCTCAAGTTTATTCAATTTGTTGATAGTATTCGAATTGTAGTACTGTTCTTTGAAACCAGTTAAGCGTTTTTCTTTCATTTTATTGGCCAATGCCTTTTGACGCGGCACCGCATTGAAACGGTTTTCTAAACTGGTGAGCGTTCGCTTATATTGTCTCGCGTGATTTTTTAGTATTTGTTTTACACTTCGTTCAGAACCTGGGAATTCACCATATTTGCGGGTATTACTCTCAACTCTGTTTATGAAGTTACGTCGTTTGTTAAGTTCTGAACTTATGGCATTTAATTCTTGCGACGTTCGAGCACCATCGATTCCTCTCTTCCAATTACTGAACCTATATATCCCCCCTTTGAGAAAGTTTTTAGCTTTATCATGTGTTTCTTTCTTTTTATTTTCAATTGAATTTGTTGCTTCGAGAGCTTTGTTCCTAATTTTTTTCTCAATATTTTTACCTTTATTAACATTTGTCAAGGCGTTTATTTCAATACCCCAAAATGGGTTTGTGTTCAACTTTGAATTTTTGACCAACTTCTTTAGACGATTCTTTTCGGCATTTAACTTTACCTTTGTCAAAGCATTGTTTACAAGTTTTTTAGAGGCAACCGCAGCTTCTTTATTTTTTAAAGCCTTGTTAGCGGCAGCCTTTTCAAATGCCTGTGTTTTAGTATCATAATAATCTTTAAACTTTACAAAATTAGTTTTATTTCCACCTTTATTTGGGTGGAATTTCTTAGCACCCACTTTATATGCTCGTCGTAATTCATTAATGTTAATGGCAGCATTGAGTGAAGCAAATGCTTCCTTTTTTTGAATCTGTCGTTCTAAATTATTTTCAGCATCCTTTTTAGCCTTTCTAATATTTGCTTCCAGTGCATTGGCAGCCTCAAGTGTTTGAATACCTAATATTCGATTACCAAAATCATTTGTGAACACAGTTGCTGAAAGTGCACGAAGTTCCTGTCTTCTATTCTCCAACATCCGATATTTTTGACTTTCATTTTTGAGAACTTGGAGTTCTCTCTGTGCTTCTTCGGCTATCCTTTTAGCTTCTATATTTTTAGAGTTTTTGGCTCTTTGAACAAGAAGTTGAGTTTCACGTTGAGCATTTTGAAGTTCTTTTTGTCTTTCCAACTTTTCTTGATTTAATTTATTTCTCAAAGTTTGGAATTCTTTATTTTTTATTATTTGATTTTGTTTTGCTTTATTCTTTGCGTTCATGATCTCCTTTTCCAATTTTGATGCATTACCTAGATTGGTGAGACTCGATATTTTATTTGAGAAGTTTACACCACTGTCCACAGACAGGGTGCTAAGTTGAATTTGTTTATTTTTTAATTGTTTATTTTTAGCAGTCTCATTTACAAGTTTTTCATAATTTCTCTTGGCATTGTTTGCAATTCTCCGTGCTTCCGCAGTTTGTTCATTCGCTGCCTGTTGTGTAAGTACACGCACTTCTTCTCTGGCTTTATTGATATCTTGTTGCTTTTGATTTTTCTCCCGGGTTAGTTCATTTTTCAATTCATTGGCAGCTCTTTCAGCTTCAAGTCTAATTCGGTTAATATTAGATTTAGCTTCGATAATTTCTTGTTCTTTCCTTGACGCATTATTCTGTGCCATTTTAAGATTGTTTCTCAATGTATTCAAGTTTGCGTTCTTTTCTTGTAAATTTCGTATCAAATTATTCTTTTGTTGACTGGTAGTCATGAGACTGACCTTCAAGTTTTCAACCTCCCTCTTCGCATTGTTTACATTCCTCTGTGCTTCAGCAGTTCCCTCAGCCTTAGCTCGAGCTATCTTATTCTCGACATTCTTTTGAGCATTCTGAAGTTGAATTCTAATATTTTCAATGGCGGCATTCTTTTCTTGACGGGTAGAATTGAGAGTGGCCTTCAAGTTTTCAACCTCCCTTTTCGCATTGTTTACATTCTTTTGTGCTTCAGCAGTTCCCTCAGCCTTAGCTCGAGCTATCTTATTCTCGACATTCTTTTGGGCATTTTCAAGTTTATTTTGAATATTTCGTATTTTATTTTCGGCGTTATTCTTCTGTCGTGTAATTGCGGCAATGTTGGCATTTTTCTGTCGTTCTAAATTTTTAAGACTGTTCCGTGTAGTTGTGAGAGTTGATTGTAGTGCAAACTGTTGACGCTCCAAGTCTTCAACCTTTTTCTTTGCACTGATCGCAATTTCTTCAGCTTTTCTACTACCCTCATTCTTTGCTTCAGCAATTTTATTTTCTGCATTTTTTTTAGCATTTTCAAGTTTAGTTTCAATATTTCGAATATTGTTATTTTTAGACGCTAATTTATTTTCCAAATTTTGGATCTTTTTTTTTAGAGCATTATTTGCGTTGGGCACGTTGGGCTTGTTGGGTACGTTGGGCACATTGGGCTTGTTGGGCACGTTGAGCATGTTGGGCTTATTGTTATTGAATGATTTACGTTCGGGTCCTTGAACGGGGCGATATGTATTTTTGTAATAGCCAACTCCATTAACATTTGTTTTGAAAACATACCCAGACTTTTCACCAGTAAACTTTTTGGCTGGAATAAAATCTGCGTCCCTTTTCTTACCGAAAAAACGGGACATAAATCCAGGTTTGTTATTGTCAACCGAATTGTTACGTTTAGAAGTAGCACGTCTGTTACCACCTAGAAACTTTGGCGTTTCATTTCTTACGTACACACCATTCTTTGGAAATCTTGGTCCTTCAGAAATATTTCCACCACGATTGGTTTTACTTAAAAAATTTGGTTTCATGTTCAACTTGTTGGGTTGATTCCCGTTGTTCTTGAACCCGTTGTTATTGAACCCATTGTTCTTGAACCCATTGTTCTCGAATCCGTTGTTTTTGAACCCATTGTTCAACAAGTTAGCGTTATTGTTCACTGCTGTGTTGTTCGCTGCTACGTTATTCGTTGCTACGTTGTTCACTGCTGTGTTGTTGAAATTCATGGGGGGTGAAGTCTTAGTCTGTCTTCTCGCAAACTTGACAGGTTCATGAATGTTCATGTAACGCAATCTCTTCCCGATGGCATCTATGATTTGAATTTTCGTCAATTGTTCTAAACGTTTGATTCCAACTTTACGTGCAATCCTCTTGAGGTCGTTACGTTTTGATGACGAATCGAAGAGAACATCATAGTCTCCGGGTTTCAGTGGTGACTTTTTATCAATCAAATAGGTTCGGTTTGAACTCATGATCAAAGGGGGGAGGGGTAACTTCCCATCCTGGATTTCGTCATACACTTGACACATTTCTTTTTTTGTTAGTGTAAGGTTGTCCCCTGTATTCAGCTTGATCAGCCTTCGAAGGGTTTCCATATCCGCGTCTGGATCGCACGCGTCTATCATATATCTTAAACTAACAAAAAAGTATTCACTTCAAATATCCCATGTTAAACAATCTAATTTTCTCTTCATAGGTCATACTAAAATTAAAAATATCTGTATCTCCCACGTTTACTTCTACAACCTCTATAGACTTATCGTATTCAGTTCTATTTGATAACGTTGATAAAATCAGGGCTTCTATGAATTCTTTTGGATTGGATATATTTTCTTTAAAAATTTTATTTAATTTAATCTTAATACAAGTAATTTCATGGGGTTTTTTATCTAAAAATGGTGCGAGTGGGTATTGTTCCATTGTTCCACCATCAATGTACGTATTTCCACCATACGTACCACACGCGAATATGACAGGTACTGCCATACTCATACACACTGCGTCTATAACCTTCATATCTGGGTGAGTATCTTTAGAGAAGTATACTGTTTCAGACGTGTTTAAACAAAACGCTGAAATATATATTTTCATATCTAATTCATTGAATGTTGGGTCATGTCTACATATTTCCACCAACTTTTTCCTGATTGGGGTTATATCGACAAATCCAAATTTACTATAGAATGAGGTAATCCGTATTTTCATCAATTGTGAAACATCTAGGGACAAAGATATTTTCAGAATTTCGTCTACGGACATCCCCACCGCCAAGAATAGAGCGATGATTGAACCCGCCGACGATCCAGAAATTTCTTTGACGTCAACGAGACTACTTTCTCTCGCCTTTAGAGCTCCTATAAGTGAATAAATTCCCATAGAAGCGGGTGCCAAGACGAGATACTTCATCCTCTTATTTAGTAGAATTGAGGAAATTGACGACGCAAAATCGCGAACACGAGGGCGAACACCACCGCGTGGGTAAGAGCGGCTGGGAGGCTGGTCTGACCAGAGCGGACGACGCCACCAGACCCTGGTGGGAGGGTGAGGAGGAGACCTGGGCTGAGAGCCAAGAAGAGGGTGGTGGTCACGAGAAGGTCGGTCTTGGTGAGAACGAGACCCATAGCCTTGGCGATGAGACTGTAGACGAGGAAGAAGACGAGCGCGTGGAAGAACACAGCCATTTGGTTGGTCTTCCCGTTCCTGAAAGCGATCTTTTTGCCGTCTGTGGTGAGAAGAACACCTGGGCTGAGCGCCAAAAAAAGAGCGGCGGGGATGGCAACTTTTTGAGATGTGAGGTCTGGGAGCATTTAATATACACGGATACTATTTTTTGCAAAGTCCATGAAATTGTATACATTTGCACCCCTGAACATTTCCTCATAGAGTCCATTTTCCATCACGCTTCGTCTGAGGTTCTTCCAGATATGACTAAGACGGTGTTCAAACCATGTGGTCTGTTCCTGGTATTCCCAAGTCACCCTCGCCACAGCGCCGTCATGTTCCGTAAAACAAAATTCGACAAAGTCCCAGTAGTCCCCTGAGTAGGTGATACTGGCGTCTTCGAGTAAGGTCCTGGTCATATTCCAGAACATTGTGAGTTCATCTGAGTATTTGACTTCCCAGTCATGCATATTCAGAGGAGTGTCATCGTTAAATTCTTCATCATCACTGGCGTATGAATCTAGGCCAGTGGTTGCTTCATATACATATTGGCTCCAAACCATTGTACTACTTATCTTCTTTTTCAGGTTTTTCCTTTATACCAGTTAATGAGATTGTGGTAGACTCTTTTACTTTTAGTCCGTCTTGGATGGCATTTAGGGCTCCTTCGACCTTTGCTTCGTCTCCCGCAAAAAACTTCAAAAGTCCATCCTTAATTGCATCCTTACTCATACCGGATTTCCTGACACTTTTACGGATGCTAATTTTACCCTTCCTGAGGTTAATGGTATCAATACCCTGACCAACCATATGCTTCTTCACAGCCTCTTTGAGGCGCTTCTCCTCCTGGTTTAGAATCTTGATATCAGCTTTTGCTTCTGAAAGTTGTTTTGTAAGGTCGACGAGCTTTGAAACGCTCTCGGAAAGTTCATTAGGCACAGTGGTCATTGTTACATACCCATGTCACCTAATCTTTAAGCGCACAAACCACGCTGCATTGTGTCTGGGACAATTGTAGAGTTGTTCCAAACGAAGGGGTCCTTGGGGTTGGGGGGATCCGCGCGAATCTGTTGGTTCGCGTTGCGGAGGTTGCCACCCACAGTCTCTGGGAAACCAACCTGTTGGCGGGGCTCGAGGAAGTTCTGACCCTTGAGGATGTCTTCTGGGGCAAATTGACCAAAGTCCTCATCAGAGGCAACTTCGCGGGGGAGGAGGGAGGACGCGAGCCCTGTACCCTTGTTCATGCCAACGTTACCGGCCTCACCTGGAGCCGCCGATGGTCCGGCACCTGGGAAGGCAGCATACTCCTTGATGCTGTAATCAGATTTGTCCATGCAGTTGAATAGGAAGTACACTACAACCATGACGGCCACGATCATTACAAGTTGTTGAACACGGGCGTTCTTCATTGTCTTTTATATATCTTTATATTATTTTTTTTTAATCGGTAAAGGCATATCCTTCTGGGTATGTATCCGTGATCGGGTCATCGTGAATCCTGATCTGAACAACATTCCAAGATGGACCGAAATTTTTCTTGGCGAACCAAAGTCCAGCGAATTCGAGGATGACATCACACATCTTACCTGGTTGTACAGATTGAATGTCAATACCTTCCTGTTTAGAATCATATACCCTGGTGACATCGAGGAGGTCGCCTGTGATTTCCTGACTGAGGTGGCTGGAGGTATACGCCGACGTGATTACATTATCTGATAGTTTTCGGTTAAACCAAGTCTCACAATTCTCGACAGCTGCCACGAGGTTGCCTGTGTCAACTTCTTGGATCTTGTTCATATTATCGTTAGAGGAGAGATCGAAAACAAACTCCCCTGACACATCTACAACCTTAACACCGTTGACTTGCACGAGGCACTTGCGCTTTTCATCAGTCAATGCCTTGACAAAGTAGAGACCATCATCACCTTTTACTGGGGGATTGTATAACATGTTATACCTGGATTATGTCTCATTTCTTTAAACCGATGAAGGGTATAGCTGCAGCTCCCCTGAGAACTGAATTTGGAACCCAGTTATTTCTACGAGCCTTATACCCGTACAGAGTTTTCGACGTGTTTATATTTTTGGGAATTTTTAGAGCCCGCTCTGTACGAAGTTTGAATTCATTCTTCACATACGCATTTCTATTGTTCGTTTTCCACGTGAGTGAATTCAGATTGAATCTTTTATTTCCATTTGTATTTTGATATCCCTCAACTTTTGTATTTTTGACTACAGGTTTTAGTCCATGTACGAGTTGTTTGGATAAACGTTCATCTGACGGTTTCGTAGTGAAATATGCATATCTCGCTGGGTCAATCTTGGTGGCCCTGGTGACAGAGACGTGTCCGGGGGGTGCGGTCCGTTGTGTTTTTTTGACAATCTTTCTCTTAACCTTCCTGAAGATGTCTTCAATTGAGTTGCCCATTTTGATACTTTTATCAACCATCTGTGCGAGTTTTACGAGACGCTGTCGGTCCCTCTCCTTCTTTTCAGGACGAAGTTTGAGTCTATGCATGAGGTAGATATCCTCAATTAAAAAGTCTCTACCCGCTATAAAGACATTTTTGTTCACTATAAGTTTATTTGTGACTACATTTCGGTATGTTATACCTTTACGCTTCGTTAGAGCAACCTCATATCCAAACTCTTGGGGTCTCATCAATGGAATGTCTAGGATTCCACCAACATTGAAATCTTCAACACGACCGGACTTTGGTGAATACAAACGTATATTGAGGTCAAGTGCGAACAATTCCACATCGATGAATATGTCACCCTTTGAGGGTGTGTTACCTTTTTGGGTTTTCTTTTTCTTGATGAGTGTATACCTCCTAGTGACATAGGGACCAGACTGTTTGAACCCAATACCAGCGAATTTGAAAATTTTGGGATTCTTCTTATTCATCGCGATGATACGATTCTTTACACGCATGTTGAGATTTTTCGCAATTTGCCCCAATGTATTCCACAAGATAAGTTTGACTGCTTGAAGTTTTCCAAAGTATTTGGAGTTCATCTGCATACGGGGAACAAACTTAGCATCGATATCACTGGTGATTATGCGGTCCTCGTAGGGTACATACATGTTAAATGCTTCACCGCCACTAATGATGAGGTCCCCCATGGATTTTACAACTTTGTTAATTTCACTCACAGTTTCCAAAATGATATCTCGAATGGAATCAGTGACCACAACATACGCAATTTTCTCAAGATCTTTGTTTGGATATTTGGTATGTAAACGCGCCCTGAATTTCCCCAAATCTCTCTGTTCGTTTCTCTCGTAGTACTTTTTCAACTTGACATCCTTGAACAGAAGATTTTCATCTATATATTTGGAGATGGTCGTCTCTGGGTAAATCTTATCATCCATTAATATAGAGATATATAAAAAATTATTGACTTAAAGATTTCACCTGTAAGAAAGATATAATGTCTCTCGAAACCATTCAAACCGAACTCGCCGCTCTCCGCAACGACATCAAGACTCTCACCAAGCTCGTCCGCAAGGTCAAGAACACCCAAGAGGACCCGGATGGTGAGAAGGCCAAGAAGCGGTCCGAGAACAACGGCTTCAACCGCAAACAAGAAATTACACCTAAGTTGAGGGAGTTCCTGGCTCTTCCAGAAGGCGAGCTCATCTCTCGTTCTGAGGTGACCAAGTTTATCAACAAATACATCATCGAGAAGGGCCTCAAGCATCCCGAGAACGGTCGTCAAATTATCCTCGACGACACGCTTAAGGAGCTTCTTTCCCCACCAGCTGATACACAGGTCACCTACCTTAACCTCCAAAAGTTCCTTTCCCCCCACTACATCAAGAAGGAAAAGGCTTAAAAAAATAACACATCCTTATAGTAAGAATGTTTGTTGAAAAAACTCAAATCGAACAACTTGTTGGTACAAAGATCAAAAACCTTGATTTGTACCAAAAGGCCTTTACCCATAAATCTGCTCTAAAAGAATATGAACAATTTACTGAGTCCTTCGAGACTTTAGAATTCATTGGTGACTCCGTCCTAGGTTTCGTTATTACCAAATTTCTTTTCGATAGGTACGAGAGTCGCCAGGAAGGTTTCCTCACGAAGGCTCGTACCAAGCTTGTTCGTGGTGAAACTCTGGCACACATTGCAAAACACCTGGGACTTCAGAACCTCATCATCATGGATGAGAAAGGGATGCGTAACGGATGGAACAATAACCCTAAAATTCTCGAAGATGCATTCGAAGCCCTCATTGGAGCCATCTATATGGACATCGGTCTCATTCACGCGAAGGAGTTTGTATTGAGAATCTTTACGGACCCCAACATTGTGGATTTGAATATCATCATGATTGACGATAATTTCAAGGACCACCTGATGAAGTACTGTCAGGTCAATAACATGGAGCTCCCAGAGTACCGGGTGGTCGGTCAATATGAGGGTCTCTTCTACATAGACATCTACATTCAGAACGCATGTATGAGTAGAGGAATTGCGAAGAGTAAAAAACAAGCTGAGCAAAATGCTGCTCGTATGTTCTTTCAGGTGAAAGATGAGCTTAGAAAACAGGAGGAACTTAAAAGTAATAGTCCATAAATTTGTAATATGCATCCCAATGTTAGAGCGGCATTAGATCGAGAATATGCGGCACAGAAATCTGAAGAATGGCTTGCTCTCCGTGGTAAGATGTTAACAGCCTCAGATGCCGCCACGGCCATTGGTAAAAATAAGTATGAAACACCCGAAGCACTTTTACTGAAGAAGTGTGGCTTGGGTGAGAAGTTCACTGGGAACGCAGCCACCAGGCATGGTGAGCTCTACGAAGACGAGGCGAGGATCCTCTATGAAGAGCGACACGGAGAGGTTGTCCATGAACTTGGTCTCTGTCCCCATCCCGTATATGACTGGCTCGGTGGAAGTCCCGATGGTGTAACTGAATCTGGTAAACTGGTGGAGATTAAGTGTCCACCCCAAAGAAAAATCATCCCTGGGGAGGTCCCCGAGCACTATATGCCTCAGCTTCAACTCTGTATGGAGATCTTAGACTTGGAATCTGCTGACTTCATTCAATATAAACCAGCCGAGACTAATTGGCCTAGACCGGAGGAATTCGACGTTGTCAATGTTCCCCGTGACCGAGAGTGGTGGAAGACCTACCTCCCAGTGATGAAGGAATTTTGGGACAAAGTACTGTACTTTAGAGAACACCTGGATGAACTTCCACAACCTAAGTTGAAGAAGACCCGGAAGAAAAAGGAACCTGAACCACCACCCCCGTGTGAGATTGAACCACTCACCGACGAAGAACCCTACAATGACGATTGAAGAACAATACACGCATGCTAAGAACACCCTAAATGGTCGGCTTTTCGCCCCGTACCAACGCGAAGGTGTTCTCTGGATGCTTACAATGGAACGACAGCAGTCGGGACCCAAGGGTGGGTTTCTCTGTGACGAGATGGGCCTCGGAAAGACGATCCAGTTGATCGCGACGATGTTGGGTAACCCCCAAGAACGTACGCTTCTCATCGTACCCAAGTCTATCATCACCCAGTGGGTTGAGGAGATTGCAAAGTTTGCACCGACCCTAACTGTGGGGGTTTTCGATGGACCTGACCGAAAGCTTGGGGATCACGATGTCACGATCGCACCCTATTCTTTATTGAGTGTGAAGGGTGGGAAGGCTGAGGCGGTGACCCCCCTCCACGGGGTTCAGTGGGATCGGGTGGTATTGGATGAGGCCCACGAGATTCGGAACAAGTCTTCGAAGATCTCCAAGAGTGTCTGTCGTATTCAAGCTGGTATCAGGTGGATCGTCACTGGTACCCCAGTCTTCAACTCGATGGATGACTTTGTGACCCTCTGCCGGTTCCTTGGTATCGATAAGTCCCTCGTGCAGGGGATGACCAAGAAGATTAAGGACATCTACATTCTCCGTCGCACGAAGGATGACCTGGCTAAGATCAACGAACGTCTTCGTCTGCCTCCATGCTACTTTGAGAATGTGGAGCTGGATATGTACCCAGATGAGAGGGACATGTATGAGTTTGTCTTCAAGGAGGCTCAGGATACGATCAAGGACACCTTCAAGGCGGCAACCAGTCTCAACTACAAGAACATGGTCATTTTGGAGTGCCTTCTCCGAGCGAGGCAGTGCATGATCTGGCCCCAGATGTACCTGGATGGGATTGCGAAGAAAAATGAGACTAAACCTGAGCAATGGGTTGGACGTTCCCACAAGATGGAGACCCTCTTCGAGATGATTGGGGGGCACCCCCAAGAGAAGACTCTGATTTTCTGTCAGTTTGTGGGGGAGATGAACTATATCCAAAGTCAATTGGAATGCCCTACATTCAGGATAGATGGGTCCGTCTCCAAGGAGGACCGGTGCACCCAGTTGGCTAATTTCAAGCGGGCACCACCGGGGTCGGTCTTCATCATCCAGATCAAGTCTGGTGGTCAAGGTCTCAACATTCAAGAGGCTACCAGGGTCTACATCATGGCTCCAGCTTGGAACCCTGCGACTGAGCTTCAGGCAATCGGTCGGTCTCATCGAACGGGTCAGACCCAACCAGTCTACGTGAAGAAGATGATCTACAGGGAGACTGAGACATTTTTGAGTGTCGAAGAGGAGATGATGGCCCTCCAGGGCCACAAGTCCATCGTGTGTTCGGAGGTTCTCAACGATGAGAGGGTTAAAACCCAGATTCCGGTGAAGCGGGTAAACCACAAGATTTCAATCTTGGACATCAAGAAAATTTTCAGGGCGTAATATAAAGATGATTGGTTCCCGAGCCGAAGTTTTCCATGGCAATGCTGACATGACCGCTGGTGGTCTTTCCAAGAAGGACCTCAAGATGAAGGATGGCCGCATCGTCTCTAAGGCGGCGAGTGAGGCTGCGCTCAAGCGCATGAAGGAGGAGGGTAAGAAGGCGATGGTTAAGGTCTTCAAGCCAGCGAAGAAGGGTTTCAAGCTTCAGCCCAAGGAGGGTACCGCGGCTTACAAGAAGCTCATCAAGAAAATGTAGATGTAAAGTAAGAATGACTCTCTCCAAGTGGGAAGATTCAGTGAAAATTGCTAAATTAAAGTTAGGCATAGACCCAAAGAGGTTTACCAGGATACAGGGTAAACTTCTTAAGGAGGCTCAGAAAGTATATAGTATTTTGCTTTTGAATAAATCTAAATCTAAAGAATAAATTGAAATCCCTTCAAATTTTGTGGCTCGTGAACGACGAGTTGGTATGTTTTCCATGTGCACCCAAACTTCTTATTCAAGAAATACACGCTATTGAGTTCCACAATAGCCTGACCTGAATTCCTTGCGTATAGACCGTTTGTTGCTTCATCTTTTTTAGGGTTTTTATCTGCATCATAGACATTTGGTTTAATATTCCCATCGATATCTGTATCGATCTTTACTCTGAATTTTGGTTCTCTGTCGGGTGACATTTTCACATTGGAGTTAAACATCGGAGCAAGTTCCTCCTTAGACATTTGGCTTCCAAAGATTACTTCACTTTGTTCGACGACGGCATTGATGATTTTATCTTCAAGTTTGCGAACACTCTCGTAGAATTTCTTCATGTAGCTGTCTTCCTCGTCATACCCCTTGATTGCGAAGTCGATATTGTACTTAGTGGGTCCAACCTCTGGGGTGAAACCGGAAACCCCAAATGGCATATACATCCGGGGAAATTGGACACGAAGGGGTGTACCTTGTTTGGTGGTTAGAACAATCTTTCTATTATTGAATTCATTGATTTGGAGGTTATCGATTGCTTTGTCCATGTCTTTCTAACTGAGTATAGGTTCAAAACTTTAAGCCGAACACGCCACACAATCTGGTTCTAGACTAAACTGGATTGGTCGAGCTTTTGCCTTTGATCGTAGGTAGTACATACCAGTCTTTAGTCCGGATTTCCATGCGTACATGTGCATCGATGAAAGCTTTGACATCGTGGGACTCTCCATGAAGAGATTCATGGATTGGGATTGGTCGATGTATCGTCCTCGGTCGGCTGCCATGTCGATGATACACTTTTGGCTAATTTCCCATACAGTTTTGTAAAGATCCTTAATTTCCTTGGGGATGTCTACAATGTTTTGGATTGAGCCCCCAGCCTTAACCATGAGATCCTTCATCTCCTTGGACCACAGACCAGCCTCCTTGAGGTGGTTAACCAGGTGTTTGTTGACCACGACGAACTCCCCAGCTAGGGTACGCCTCAGGTAAATGTTTGTGGTGTAGGGTTCGAAGCATTCATTGTTCCCCAAAATTTGGGCCGTCGAGGCTGTGGGCATTGGGGCCATGAGGAGACTGTTCCTCAGTCCCTTAGTCTTCACACGCTCCCTCATAGCGGACCAGTCGTACATACCACTCATTCGAACCCCACCCCCCCACATATCCTGTTGGAGAATACCTTGGGACGCTGGGGACCCCTGGAAGGTTTCGTAGGAACCATCAATTTCGGCGAGCTCGGAGCTTGCCTCCAGGGCGGCGTGATACATAGTCTCAAAAATGTGTACATTCATGAGGCGGGATTCGTAGGAGTCGAAGGGCAGACCACATAGGATGAAAACGTCGGCGAGACCTTGGACACCTAGGCCAATCGGGCGATGCTTCATGTTGGAGTTCCTCGCAGTCTCCACGGGGTAGAAGTTGCGGTCGATGACCCTATTCAGGTTCTTCGTTACAGTCTTCGTGACTTCGTGGAGTTTCGCGTAGTCGAAGGTCTTGGTCTCCTTATTGACATACTTGGGGAGGGCGATGGAGGCCAGGTTGCACACCGAAGTCTCGTCTTTGTCGGTGTACTCAATGATTTCGGTACAGTTTCCTGTGAGAATACCGTTAAATACACCCCGATGCCTGAGTGGTTCGTTGAAACAGAACGTATCTGCGATGTCTCCAAGATCTTCGACAGAGACAATCTTCTCAAAGTGAAGTGCTTGACGATTTGGTTGCTGTTGGGTATCAAGGTTCAAGCGCTTCGTTTGTAAACCAATAGTCTTCAGAAGTTCAACTCCACCACTTGGAATTAGAAGGCGCCATAACTTTTTACATGTGTATCGACCACCAGGCATGTCTCTAGAAGTTTCATCTCGCGCTGTATTAATGCGAGAGTTGACACCCATCGTTTGAAGCATGAGTAAAACATCCCTGATGAAATCATAATGAATAGAACCAATCTGGATAGAAATGCCTCGACCCCCTTGGTGTCTCGTGACACAGCCGTCACCATCCATGAAACCAGCCAACCACTCAAGTTTTGTATTGAGTGAATAGTTTATGGGTACGACGAACTTCTCATCGATATCTTTCGGGAGACGGAGACGAACTCGTTTACACATATCATTCGTAGAAGCATAATCATACTCAGTGAACTTCATGAGTTCCTTCTTTTCATGATAGAGATCCAACCACTTCTGATCGGAGTGTGAATTAGCCTGACAAGTACCATCATTTTCATATTCCTTTTCATTTAATTGGTGACGCATACAAAGACCATTTTCTTTCGCTGTGTAAGAGCATCTTTTCGGGTCACCAGAAGATGAAGTCGTTCCATCCGCACAAAAGAGGCCATGAGTGTATGCATAATTCATATATTTTTCATTTGATTTAATAACAGGTAAGGAGTGCTTAATAATTTTCATATCTTTTTTAAGATTTTGAGCTTCGATGGGTTCATCATGACCAACGATCCAAAACTTATGGTACGGTGTGCAGCGAAGTGAGAGACCCCTACTTGTGTTGACCGTTAGGAGTTTTTGATTTTCACCGGTTTGACGAATAGTCGTATTTGAAAACTCTTCACCGTTCCATACTTCAACTTCTTGATCTTTGAGTTCTGAAATTACCCGTTGCCCCTCACTCGTGAGAATCTTGGTTTCAGGTGCGACACACAGGTTGGAGCTCTTAATGACACCCAAATTCTTTTGGTTCGACTTAGAGTTACACGCATCCTTGTAGAGCATGTAAGGGGTACCTGTCTCCGTTTGGGACTTGAGAATTGCTTTCCATACGTCGGTGGCTGGGACTGTGGTGGTGGCGAGACCCTCCTCCTCATACTTGGTGTAGAGTGCTTCAAACTCGTCACCATAGACGTCGGAGAGCCCCTTAGCGGTATCGGGGCAGAAGAGGGACCAGTTCCCACCCTCTTCAACCCTCTTCATGAAGAGGTCTGGAATCCATAGTGCCGAGAATAGGTCCCGGCACCTCGCTTCATCGTCACCTTGGTTTAGGCGAATCTCTAGGAAGTCCAGGATGTCAGCGTGCCATGGCTCTAGGTAGACGGCGATGGATCCCTTGCGGCGACCAGCTTGGTTCACATAGCGCGCGGTGGCGTTGAAAACCCTGAGCATTGGGATGATACCATCGGATTGTCCATTGGTTCCCCTGATGCGAGATTTATTGGCCCTAATATCGTGAATATGCATCCCAATACCCCCCGCCCATTTGGAAATTTGGGCACACTCTGTGAGGGTTCCGTAAATGCCATCTATGGAGTCCGCCTTGTTGGCGATAAGGAAGCAGGAACTCATTTGTGGACGGGGTGTCCCGGAATTGAAGAGTGTTGGGGTGGCGTGGATGAAGTAGCCTTGGGACATTTTGTCGTAGGTCTCTAGAACAGCGGGGACATCGGTACCATGAATACCAATAGAGACCCTCATGAACATATATTGGGGGGTTTCGGTGAGCTTTCCCTCTAGGCGTTGGAGGTAGCTTTTCTCTAGGGTCTTAATACCAAAGTACCCAAAGTCAAAGTCCCTCTCGGTCTTGATATCATCTTTGACCTTTAGGGCAACGTCTACAACTTCCTCTGTAACAATCCCAGCCTTCTGAAGTTTCTTCATGGCGATGTGAAAGTTGTTTGGACAAACCTTCTGGATATTACTCGCGATAATCCGGGTGGCCAACGTTTCATAATCTGGATCCGATGTGATCATACCAACACAGATTTCAGCAGAGAGGGTGTCAATCTCTTGGGTGGTAATGCCATCGTAGAGGGATGAGAATACCTGTTGTGCAACTTTCGTGGAATCGCAAGTTTCGGAAAGTCCGTACGTTAAGTTCTTGATCCTATTGGTGATGCTATCAAATTTCATATCCTCAATACGACCTGAGCGTTTAGTGACCCTCATATACTTTTTATTCCACTTTTATTTTTAACTTACTTCCCACACTCGAGATCTTCGCTCCGGACGGGGACTGGTCCGGCAACTTCCATTTTACGGTTAGGTTGGAGGAGGTAGGTGTTCACGAAAAATGGCCCAGTCTCCCCAGCCTTGGCTACTGGGGCATACGAGCCAACGAAACAGGCTGGGGGTTCACATGGAATTTTCTCAACATTTTGGGGTTTGTTGGCGTAGACTTCATTGAAGTCAGCGTAGTCTAACATTTAGTATCTACGGATAATTTTTTTTCGGGTGTTATATTAAATGGGGATTCTCGAATCCATCAAGCAGTGTGAGACTCCACTGAATACTCTATTCTTTTCGGATTTCAATAGAAATATTCTCCAGCGTGGGATTCGCCAGGCGTTCAAAAACAAGACTGGCATTTCTATCGATTACCAAAACCCAGATGACCTGTATGGTATCATGAGGGTCGTTTTCATAAACAACTCTGGGGATCACCATACCAAGGTGAAGGAACAGGTTAAGGCCATGAACATGCGGGTCATCGATATGGCGATATCCCAAATTCAAACTGGTGTTTCCCAATACATTGCATATGCCAATGACATTGATACTATTAGTATGCCCCTAGATCAACCACTAAACACGAGTACAGTTGGGAAAAAAATAGATTTCAATAACAAAATTGGAATCAATTAAAGATTGGAGCCTCAAGTAAAATAAGTGATGAGTCTCAATTACTATAAACTAGAAACTGAAAAAGTATGTAAATCGAAGGGCTGGGATCGGGCAGCTATTGATACTGTATGGCTTCTTCTCACAGAAGAGTTTGGAGAATTAGCATCAGCTATCCGTCAGCACAAAAAGGTCTTCAAGAAGATGAATTTGAAAAAGGAGAGGGGAACGGATGTCATGATGGAGATGGGGGATGTGTTTAGTTACCTGTTTCAACTAGCCCATATGCTAAACGTGGACCTCGATGAAATGTGGAATGAACACAGACATAAAATGACAGACAAAAAATATAATCTGAAGTAATACTAATAATGAGTGAGTTTATGCTCAGTGACCAAGATACAATTGACGACGTGAACCCATTTGTCTCTCGCGATTTCTCCCTTCCAGGAGGTGTGAGACAGACAGGTGATTTTGAAGATTTTCAGGAAGTTCGTCCGGTTAAAAAGGTCGAGGCATCTGGCAGTGTTTTCTGTGAATATGGTCTGTGTAGTACTGAGAAAGAGGGTGATTCGAGAACCACCGTCGAGAACATCCACCCCCGTAGGAACATAGATTGTGGGGTTGCACCCAAGAAAATCAAGAGTGCTCCCACACCCACTGTCACTGTCAGTGTCGGTGAACCTACCGCACCAATGATTGGTATGATTTTATGTATAATCATAATGGTGTATTTAGGTCTATTGTACGCAAAACGTTAAAGAAATATGACAGACGTGACATATTTGTACATCCCTGTATGATATCCTGTATGGATTCGTTACAGAATTTCTTCATGAACTCCACTTGCCAAGCACTCTCCTTATTTATACGGGGTGGTTGAAATGTAGGATCTAAAATTTTACTCGCATGTAGGAGGCGAAGATAGACGTTATCTATCCGCTCGTATGCCAATGTATTTTCAAGTAGAACTTCACACATCCGCTGCCTCACCTCCAATGTTTTTTTCACCATGGCGTCGAGGAATTTTTCGTATTGAATAGATTGTGTGTTTGACTCTAAATATACCCAATCAGCGAGGGGCTCCGTGTTGATGTAATCTGTAAAAGTCGCATATCGCCCTACACTTCTAACATAGCGTTCGTATTCAATCTCAACGTATGAAAGATCAGACTCCACGTCATGAATATGTCGAGCAGACTTAAAAAAGGAGGTCATTTGATTTAAAGACGGTTTGTTTCTTTAAACACCTAAGTGGCTCCCGTCCACGTGAAAAGTATGTACTCTTCAATCGCTAATAACAGTTTTTCCTACCTCCTCACTATAAATGATTTCCGTAATCAGTTACCCGAGGAGTTTAAACCATCGTGGATAAAGATTACCACAATTACGATGGTCTCGAGCTTTGTCCAAGAAATTGATATCGATAGATTACGGACCACTTTTGAGAGGATTGGTTCTTACAAGATGAGGCGACAAGGATCAAAAACGGATGGATTTGAATGGAAATTGAAGCCAACTACATTTTACAATCAGGTCACACTTACCTACCACGATACATACAGTACGAAGTCTGTAAAGGTGTTCCCAAATGGAAGTATCCAAGTTGCAGGGTGTTGTGATCTCTTCGATTGTAAGCGCATCATCACCCAACTTATTTTCATTTTCAAAAACTTTTTGGGTATGACCAACACAGCTCCAGTGGAATCTTTCCGGGTTGTGATGATCAATTCAAACTTCAGTCTCAATTATAACATTAACCTGATGCAAGTTTCAGATTGGTTTGAGAGGTACAATGACATTTTTAAGGTGTCTTTTGAACCAGATAGATATTCGGCGGTTAAGATTAAGTTCAAACCAGCCCATGATATGAAAGAGATTACTTGCAGTATATTCAGCACAGGGAAGATTATAATCACAGGGGCAGAGACCCTAAAGGAAATTGCATTTGGGTACAATATAATTAATCAGCACATCAACGAGAACCCCAGAATTAGGGTTTCTCGAACTACAGAGACGGATGTATTTGATATATTTTTGGGGTACAGGTGTGATCCCTTTGTGAAGGTTTTGAAAGAGAGAGGTTTTGAGTCATGGATGAAAACTATATCCAATAGACAAATTAATTTCTAGGTGTATTTTAATAAAAGATGTCTCAACGACTTGGCATGGCCGATGGTCGATGCTTCACCATAAACACGTCAGCCCAACTGTTCAACAACTACGTGATGAAACAGAACAACATTTCCTTCGAGGACAACTATTCGTACCGTCAGCTGCTCCAAAAGTCTGGACCAGAGATGCTCTCTAAGATCCAAGACGAGCAGGGGAAGACCAACTGCAATGACTGCAATAAACCACTCGTCAACGCCTCCAAGATTTACTAACTGAGCTAAATTTGGTAAAAAACTTTACACCCGTACTATAGAATGTCAACATGTTCCATATGTCTAAATGAGGTCAAGTCGACTCGGGCAAATCCACCGACTCGATGCGGACATATGTTTCATTCCCACTGTCTACAGGAATGGAAAAATAAAGGTAAAAATACTTGTCCCGTATGTAGAAAAGTTTTTGATGCTTCACAATTTAAAATTACAGTCACAGTACAGAACAATCACACAGCAGTGTCAAATACTGTGTCATTGAATGAAAATACTACAATGGAGGTTGTGGATCTTTTCGATCTATCCTTCGACGGTGTCGAAAATTTGATGGATTTAGATAGTATTCTATCGGACCTTGGGATGAGTCTTTCCGACTTTGATGCCGGAATTCTTGACGCAGAATGAACTACAGTACTTCTCATAGTTTAGACCTGGGTAGTTCCTAGAAGCTTTACGGGGATCTTTTATCATACCCCCCTTGGCGTCAGTCAGAAGTGGACCCGTAGCCCACCCCCTCTTGTGACTGAATACGTTAGCTTTGAATACAATACGTTTCCCAGTTTTGAAGGTTCCAGCCTTCTTTATCCTTGACTCTGGCACCTTGAAGAACTTAGCCACCGATTTTATAGTGTCTCCGGGCTTCACTTTGTATTCCACGACACCATGTTGTTTGTAAAAGTGAAAGTCACCTTGACGGATGTAGTTCATTGGTCTCCCAGGGGAAACAAACATCATGACCTTGTAGTAGCCCTTCTTACATTTTTTATTCGCATCAACCTTGTAGACCTTTTTGGGGTTGTCTGACACGACACGATTTGGGAGACCCGTGCAGTGGGTATAGTTGTGATTACCGTTTGACAATCCAGACCTATCACCTGGTATAGATTTTTGCCATCGGTAGGCTTCGTAGTCACCAACAGCGTACGCGTAACAGTTATTGTTACCTATACCTGTACTTGTCCCCCATCTTCTATTTGTAAACCTACTTTCTGACCCACTCAGGGGGAGGTCTTTCATTTGAAGTAGGGCTAGAAAAAAATATCCACCCCTAATAAATGATCAAGGAGGTTTCCAAATCCGAAAGCAGGTCTGACGTTCTCTCTGAAATTCTCATCTTCGTGCTCACAATTCTCATCAGCACCTTCATCCTCCGCCTCGTGTGGAACAGGTCGCTCGTGAAGCACATCTCTATCCTCAAGCCTATCAAGAACTTGACGGATGCCCTCATTCTCGCCATCTCTATGTCCGTTATCCGTGGTATCTAAACTTCGTTGTATCCAACTATTTGTTTACCATTGGGGTCTACGAGTGTCGGGAACGCATCCATACCAGCACACGATTCTTCATCGCAATCGATAAACGTATGAGGTATGTTTTTCTTATTCATGTATTCTAACTGCTTACGAGTCCATCCACAACCCATGGTCCCGTAAACCGTCCATTTCTTACCGTCTTTTGGTGGCGCGACGGCGTCGCCTCGCAAGAGAATCACTATAACAACAATCAATAAAATCACGAAAGCAATCATATTTTATTATAGGTAAATAATAAAATGTCTTCAACTATATTTACTATTGGAACTAAGAATGTCACACTCAAGTACACCAGGAAAATGCCCCGTGGTGAAGTTGAACGGATGAAATCATTCGTCACTAAGGATGGGGTGAAGCTCACCAAGACCCCAAAGTTTAAGATACTCTCCGAAGTCGATGAGGGCACTAAGCGCACATTCAAGATCACACTTTAATCATCTCCGTCTGCGGGGGATTGGCTTGGGAGTACCAACCTCTCGCCGTTTTTTCATAACAGCTACCGCCCTCGCATATGCAGCCGCCTTATTGATTGGTGTACTGGCTTTCTTTTTCGGAACAATCTGGGGTCGCACAAATTTTCGCGGCTTTGGTATAGGTAATGCCCTACTTTCCCCCGTTAAGAAGGGTTTCGACAAAATCTTTTCAAACCCCGGTAGGTAAAAGGTATGAGCGACATTTTTACGGTCGGTGCCAATCAATCTAAATTTTTTAACAACCGTGCTTTTGCGACCCAAATACATGGGTGGTAAGAGGGACTTAATAAAATTCCTCACCTCTGGGTTTTTCGATTGCATGGTCATTTCGTAAAGACTGTTTAAGAAAAGGTGTACATCGTATAGTTTGTGGGAGTTTCTCGAAATTCCAATATTTTTGAAGTAGTTGTCGTTTATCATTGGATTTTTTATATGAGGGAATAGTGAAAATCCAAAATCAATCATCACTGCCTCGATACCACCATTCGAAATTGTATACGTTTTGTTATTTAGCTCAACTTTGATTTTCTTTTCGGGCACCTTTTTTATCAAAATGTTGCCCCCGTGAAGGTCGTGGTGTCTGAATTTTGGATACTTTTTATGAATCCTGTAGAGATTGTAAATAATTTGAACTATAAGAGACTTCTGTTGTTCTAATGTTGGGTTGGTCTTCCACCAGTTTCTTAATTCTACACCGTCAATGTATTCCATGTAGATGATGACTTTATCACTACACGTCTTGTATATGTAATTTTCCGGAACACCGAAGCCCTTCAACTTTTTCGCAATGGTAAATTCCATTCGAGCTGGATTCTGTTTGATATAGTTCTGCAATTCGGCGAGGGTTACATTATTTCCGGGTAACTTAACTTCCTTGTAGGCTACATATCTCTTACCATTTCCGTTCACATTCCCTTTGAATACATTTCCATACTCCCCAGAACCAACTTTCTCTGTTGAAGGTAAATACTCTTGGGGTGAACACCCCTTTTTTCCCCTAAGAATCCTTTTGAGATTCTTCTCGATGTTGGACATTCTTACTTATTCGTAAGAAGTTTTTTCTTCTTACCAATAGGGATTGGATTTTTTTTATTTTTTGGGATCTTAGACATCAACCTCCTCGTCAACCTCCTCCTCCTCATCCTCCTCCTCGGGGCCTGGGAGGTCGAGGCCTTGGAAGGCGAAGGAGGGGAGCTTCGTAGACTGCTCCAAGAGACATTGGTTGAGCCTCATGGTCACACCGAACTTGTTATCGATGAACCAGATGCTACTGAGGTCGATGATGCACATAACCTTCTGACCCTTCTCGATAGCGTCGACCGCCGTAGGCTCACGGTTCATCGTGTAGGCCTCTGGGACAAAGGTGCCATCGGGCTTGGTCGTAATCTTCAGCTTCATGGTAGATGGGTACTGCTCCTTACCTGGGCGAACCATTGGCTTGTAGAGGGCCTCCTTGAGAACCGCGACGTTGAACTCCTTACCGAGCCACTCCTTAGAGTTCTTGGCGACGGTGTTGACGATGATGTTGTCGAGCTCGGAGAGCGTCTTGTGTACTCCCATAGCCTGCTCGTTATCTGGGTCAAACGAGAGATCGAGGGAGTAGGTGGTGCGCCCAGTCCCCTCGTCAGTAAAGGCACTGAGACCGAAGGGGGATCGCATGAAGGGGAGTTGAAGATAGCATTTTTTGTTGCCGCCAGCGTTTAGGTAGACGGTTTTACCGCCATTCTTGTTCTTACGGAGGTTCGAGAAGCCCACAGAAGCGGGGGAAAGTTCGGAGATTTGTTGAATAGAGAGCGACATTGTTGGTTGGTTATATCTATCTTAGGGGGCTCGACTTTAAGTAAGTTTTTTTGTTGACATATATCAAAAGTATAATGGGTCTGTTTAAAGACTGTGGCTGTGGGTGCAATGGTAAGAAACAGGAGGACAAATTTATAATTTCTATAATTTCCGGTCTTACATTCTTTGTCATTGCCAACCCCGAAACTTTCCGCCTCGTCAGGCGAGTACTTGGTCCAAGTATCGCAACACCAAATGGATGTCCATCTACATTTGGTCTCGTTGTTCACACGATCGTTTTCACTCTCATCGTTTGGGCTATGATGAACGTGAAAAAGGAGGGTGGTAAGAAGAAATCAGGGTGTGGGTGTGGTGGTAAGAAGGGAACAAAGGTTGTTCACAGTGTGGAACCGGATACAGACGTCGATGAACCAGTGATAGAACTCGAACCTCAGGGCCTTAACTCCGAAGGTACACTGTATTAATTAAAACTCTTCATCAAACCCAATATCATCCGAGATGTCGTCCATCTTCCCGTAATCACCCACCCTCTTTTCGAAGAAGTTGGTCTTTCCATCCAGGCTGATATTTTCCATGAAATCGAAGGGGTTCTTAGAACCCCACAGTGTAGGTTGCCCAATCTGCTTGAGAAGGCGATCCGAAACATACTCGATGTACTCGGACATCTTCTCAGAGTTCATCCCTATGAGGTTGCAGGGGAGGGCATCCAGTATAAACCCCTTTTCAATCTCCACAGCCTCTCTAACTATGGAGTGAATGACCTCAGTTGAGGGTTTGTTTCTCAAAAGTTTGAAAAGTTCCACAGCAAACTCCTGGTGGAGGCCCTCATCCCTAGAGATGAGTTCATTACTGAAACAGAGACCGGGCATCAAGCCCCGTTTCTTGAGCCAGTAGATGGCACAGAAACTCCCAGAAAAGAAGATTCCCTCTACACAGGCGAATGCGAAGAGGCGCTCGGCGAAGGTTCGGGACTTGGTATCGAACCATTTTAGGGCCCAATTGGCCTTTTTCTGAATACAGGGGACGGTTTGGATAGCCTCAAAGAGGTGTTTTTTCTCGGTAGAATCTTTGATGTATTTGTCGATTAGTTTAGAGTACGTCTCCCCGTGGACCATTTCATTGTGGCATTGGTATGCATAGAATGAACGGGCCTCAGAGATTTGTACCTCATCGGCGAAATTGTTATTGATATTCTCAAAAACAATTCCATCGGAACCAGCGAAGAATGCCAGGATATACTTGATGAATTTCCTTTCATTGTCATTTAAATTTTTCCAGTCTTCCATGTCACTAGACAAATCTACCTCTTCCGCTGTCCAATTGGACATTTGGGCCTTCTTGTAGAGTTCCCAGAGCTCGGGATACTTCAGGGGGAAGACAGTAAATCTATCGAGGGTTGATGCTAGGATGGGTTCGTATTCATCTTCAATGTATTCCTGGTATTCAAAGTAGTTTCCGATATGACGTCCGTCAATAAATATTTGAGGGTAGGAATCGACACTGCCACCACATAGATTTTTTAGTTCCTCCTTTTCTATCAAAATCTTTTCGTGTTCGAGACCCTCTGCTTCACTGAGGGTCACCGCGTGGTCGCAATACTGACATCCTTCCTTCGAGTAAATAATAACTTTCATCTGTGATATTATCCCTGATTATTTTTTGTGAGAAAACTCTAAGTATGATTGTACCATCCGAAATAAACGAAAACGATATAGTTAAACTATTTGTAAACGAAGACGGTGTTGAAGACCAAATGTACGGTGTCGTTGGAATGAACACCGGCCTGACCCTCGGGGTCCGGTATCTCAATCCAACTGAACTTATTTATAAGTCCGCTTGTGTCTACAAAATAGACGACGGGGAACTGTCCCCCGCACCCTTCGAGAGTCTCATGGAGCACTACCCAAGTGGGACGACATTTAAGGATCTGGAAATGAAACCCCTTGGTACTGATATGTTTGCTTACTATTCCGAGATTGACATCGAGGACACTGACAGTGATATATACGACGAGGGTCAATCTGGTTCCGATTTAGACGATTTCATCGTATCAGACAGTGAAATACAGGGTTCTCCACCACCTGGGCATGAGATGATTGATAAAGAATGGGCTGGATGGAAACCCTCGACTTCAGGGGGGAAAAGTTTTAAAGAAACAGTTGATATGATTGAAATGCATGTAAAAAGCCTAAGTCTGTAAATGCGTTTTTGAAAAAGTAAAAAAAAATACAGTATCTAAAAAAGATGCTGGCAGCTATCTGGACTCAACTAGATTCATTATTACCAAAACAAACCGAAGAAAAGCCAGTTAATATACATATATGTCGTGAATGCTCAGGTACTAAAATTATTTCACCCGAAGGGTTACCAACTTGCTCAGAATGTGGACTTGTAGATGACAGGTTTATCGATGATACCGCAGAATGGACGAGTGGGATGACGGACGATGGAAAGGTGAATGATCCATCCAGATGTGGTAATCCTAACCCAAACCCTGAGCTTTTTTCGCAAAATTGGGGAAAGGGAACTGTTATTTCAACACAGCGATCTTCAACATACGAAAATAAACGTATGGCTAAAATCAACTTTCATATGTCTATGAATCACAAAGACCGTTCTCTTTTTCACGCGTATAAGGACATCGATGAGGCATGTAACACTTTACCAGACTCGATTCTCAAAGATGCCAAGATGATGTACAAAAAATTTAACAATGAAAAACTTACCCGTGGTGCGGTGCGTTTGGGAATCAAGGCAAATTGTGTACTGTACGCATGCCGTCTTGCTCAGTTTCCGAGGACCACGAAGGAAATTGCTGAAATGTTTGGAATACAGTCGAAGGATATTAGTCGGACAACCCAAATGTTCCAAGACACTATATCGGGGAAAACCGAGAAGAACTACGTGACGAAAGCCTTTGATGTGATGAATCGTTTGCTAAACTCTTTCGAAGTTACCCGCGATGAACGACTTCGGTGTAATAGGATGTGTAACGCCACGGAGGATTGTGTAGATTTAATGAGTAAAACACCAAACAGTGTTGCATCAGCAATTATTCACATAGTTTTGGGGAGTAAAGTTACAAAGGTGGAGATGTGTGAAAAGTGTTCGGTGTCTATCCCAACACTGAATAAGATAGAGGGTATCATAAAAAAACACTTAGAGGTTAAAGGTGTAGTTTAAAAAATGACCAAGTTGTTTCTCGCCACACCATGTTATGGTGGCCTATGCTTAGAAAAGTATATGTCTAGTATTATTCAGCTTCAGCTACTTTTAATAAAAGAGGGAATTCAACTTTATCTCGACACAACCGAAAATGAATCACTTGTCCACCGCGCCCGTAATGTATCTGTAGGTCGTTTCATGCAAAAAACGGATTGTGAATATTTTATGTTTATCGATGCTGATATTCACTTCGACCCAGCCTCGGTAGTCCGCCTTGTCAAGTCTGGTCATGACCTCTCTGTCGCATGTTACCCTAAAAAGGTTGTGATGTGGGAACAAGCCGCCAACGCAGTAAAGAATGGTGATGACCGAGACATGTCCATGCTGTCTTCAAGTCTCGTAATTAACTTCGGAGCTCAAAATCGTCCCATCACCAATGGATTCATAGAAATTCTCGACGGTCCCACCGGTTTCATGGTTATCAAACGGTCGGTGTTTAAGACCCTAGAGGAGAAGTTCCCAGAACTTTGGTGTAAGAATGATCACCAAAATAGGGATTTTGACGACTATCACGCAGCCTTTGACTGTATGATAGACCCCGTAAATAGGAGGTACCTCTCTGAAGACTATGCATTCTGTCGTCGCTGGCAACAAGCTGATGGTAAAATATATGCAGATGTGAATACAACCCTAGGTCACGTTGGGAATTTACCCTTCAGTGGGTGCCTCAATGACAGGCTTAAGGTTTAGAGGCTAAAATAATGTATGAATTTTGTCACCATCATTGTCACCAGGTCAAAGTCTTGTAGTGTGAAGACACTCCATTCTATTCTTAGACTTAATATTCACTGTCTCCAAAAAAATATCAATAATGAAATTGTATTTGTAAATGACGATCCATACGATAAAGCTGAGATGATTCAAAAACAAATGAAGAAATGTGAACGTATTATTTTCATAGATTTTGGTATCGGCGTAGATAATGATTCGTTAGACCAATGTTTTCAACCCCACGAGGGGGTGGGATGTCTAGTATTCCCAGGTGTAAAGGAAGGTGTAGACTGGGAACTTTTCAAAACCAAAGTTAGAAGTGACTGCAATGAACCTGTCAGTCAGATGGGTCTACACTTTGATACCTCTGTGGGGAAGAAGATTTCTGAAAACATCTACAATGTAACCCAAACTTCTTCACGTTGTTGGATGATGAATACTAAGAATGTGATTAAGAGTATCAAAGACAAAAAGTCTGGGTCTTGGAAAATTACCCCAAAAATGTTTGAAAAATTCAAAGAATGTGGAACGAGGATTTATGCATTTTCAGCATCTAAGTTAACTCTAACTTACACACATGAATGTATAAGTAACATTTTAAACGCTGCCGGTGTAAAAGTCAATTAAAGTTATACACACAAATAAAAATATGTCTATCGGTAATAATTCACCACTTTACAAACACGTCGTGAATTATATCCACACCTGTTGGAAGAGTAAGGACTACTTCCCTGGACCCCAACCCATCTCAATTGAACGTCGACACTTTCCCATTCTCAAGGGTGCAGAATACCTAGTGTGTGAGAAGACGGATGGTGAGAGATATATGATGGTTGCCCTCATGTTCCAAGGTAAAAAGAAATGTCTCTTTGTCAACCGTTCGTTCAACATGTTTGAAGTCCCGATCAATCTGAAAAAAGTGGCCTATGAGGGAACCATTCTCGATGGTGAATTGTATGAAAATACCCTCATGGTATATGACGCAGTTTTCGCCAATGGTGAACCAGTTTGGGATTTGAATCTGATGCTACGACTGGAAGCATGTAAGATTGTAACCGGGTCTATAATCTATATGAAAAGTGATAAATACCGTCTCAAGGTGAAGACGTTTCATCAAATGAGGGACTACGATAAGTTCTTGGACGTGTACCTCCCCACCGTTACTCAACGCATCGATGGACTTGTTTTCACCCCAGTTAACGAACCTGTGAGAATTGGTACCCACGAGACGATGTTCAAGTGGAAACCCAAGGAGAAGAATACAGTAGACTTTCTCATGAAGAAGGAACCTTCATGGGAAGTGCCGGGCACCGTTGGTGGTCCCCTAGCATGGAGACTCTATGTTCAAGAAAAGGGGAAGCTGGTGTTTGAATCCGAAGTTGCAATGGACTTGATGAATGAACCGTGGTTTGAGGAAGGGGCCATCGTTGAATGTGAATTTGTGGACGATGGGAAACGTATGTGGTGGAGACCCCTAAAGAGGAGGACGGATAAGACGCACCCCAATGGTAGAAGGACATTCTACCGAACGATTGTCAATATTAGGGAGGACATCAAGATGAAGGAGTTTTTAGATTGTAAACCATAAAGTAGAACCCAGCCTCTTCAGGTAATGGACAGATTTTAATATCATGATCGTTTATAAAATGCCACTTGTTTCTACACTTTACAAATGATACGTAGTGTCCATCATTTTGATCACCCTCGTGAAGCGCGGTCGCCACGAGATTATATTCAAATGAATCGATAATAATAGTCTCTATAATTTTGATGTTACTCTTGGTATCAAATGAAATCATCAAAACTTGGGGGAGCTCCGAAAAGCGGGATCGCGTCGTAGCCACGTTGTGCACTTTACCCTCAGTGTCTTCAAAGTTTTCTAGTACATTCCAATCCATACTCTTCTTTAGCATCTCCCCCAACTCGTTACCATCGGAAGTCACCAAATGAACACTGAAAGGTTCTTCACTCGTTGACTTGCCACCGGGCCAAATAGTTTCTTGAACCTTCTTACCGTAAAACCAGGGTTTAATGAACGGCTGCGATCGTTCAAGGATGTCTATGATGCATAGGATTGCTTCCTGGACATCGTGTTGCTCCCTAGATTTAAATCGTGGGAACTCTTCTCGGAATCTAGATAGGAGTGTCAAGAGAGATAGTTCTGGACGACCACTCGTCCAATAGACGGTGACAAATTTAGAATATACCTGGGTAAATCTACATTCCCCCTCGTATGGGTTTTTCAAAAAGTAGTTTGTGAGAACTGGTGTATGTAGAAGGCACTGAACAGCTGTATTAAAATAACAGGTGTTCCCAAGATTGGTAAAACCCTTCATTACATTTTATCGATAAAAAAGGCTTAAGTAAATGACGCAAAGTATATTTGTTAAGTAAAAATCACAATGGATATTAAGCATATCACCGATACCATCCTCCCCTCCTTCGAGGCCCTAAAGGCTGAAGAGAACATCGAGGTTGAAGTTCGCCTCGGGAAGCACAATGGTTCCCTCTTCGACACCAATGTTGGGAAGGAGACCTGGGAACGCGTCCTAAAGGGGTTGAAGAACTATGATGGGTGGGAGTCCACTGACTATACAGAGTCCGACGTGTACTATAACGACAACAGCAACGTGCGGATCACCTCCAACGAAGACACAGGAGAGCAGACGATGATCCAAAAGATCAGTGTCGTCAAGGAGGACTTCAAGTGCGACCCCCTAGATGTGAGGGTGTGTATCGCTCGGGAGATCCCCACCTCTGGGGAGTATGAGATGGATAGGAAGAGGACTAAGATGCGCCATTCCTTCGTGCGCAAGAACCTGAGCATCGACATGACAATCTCTTCGGGGGACAACGTCGACATGGACTCAGAGGAGGAGTCTTCATACCAGATTGAACTTGAGATTGTGAAGCCGGGGGACGTGGACTCCGTCTACAAGTTGTTCAACATCATCAACAAGGTGGCGGACCTCGTGAAAATTATGTGAACCTAATATATGTTAGTCGTAGTGACTGTCACTATTTTAATAATTATATCAGTCGGTATTTTTATGATGTATAGACCCAGACCCACTACCGAGAGTGATGCCGTAGTTGGAATTGATACTGAGAGTGAAAGTGAAAAACCGGGACCCATCCCTAAGAAGGTGTCCCAAGTCCAAGATTGTAAAGGTAAGTGGGGACCATGGTCTGAATGTAGTTCAAGCTGTGGTATGCATGGTGCCGACAATAGCAACAGATTGGGTACACAAAAACGGGAGTGGATTGTAACCACACCCGCAAATAATGGTGGTAAGGCTTGTGTATACGACATCGAAAAAGATGGATACAGGTCTTGTAAGGGAGCTAAAGGTTACTGGGGACCCTGGAGTCAATTTTCTCCCGCGACTGCGAAAAATGGCTGTGTCCGAAGCCGTACTAGAAAAATGATAATAACAGACCTAGGTGATATGCCAAGTAATTATGTATGCCCCCGAGACGTTGAAAAACATCATTGTCCTATGACAAGGAGTTATCCCCCGCGTTGTATACAATGTGGTTAGTGTTTTTTTCTTACCTTAATACATGTTCTACATCATAGCGGGTATAATTGTGTTTTCAATGATCTACGAGAAGACTGTCAGGTCGGAGGAGGTGGATGTTTCTAAAAACTTCTATCTGAGCCAAGGTATGTCTAAGAAGATGTACAATCGGATGAGGGGGGACGGGGTTTCCGGTCAGGAGTTAAAAAAGTTCGTGCAATTGGAGGATAGGTTTCTCCAAGTTGAACGAAATTCAGTGTGTTCGGGGATGCCCCGCTTCATAGATGCCCTTACGCTTTCAGATTTAATAAAACGAACGTTCCCAAAGTATGATTTTTCCTATCACACGATACATCTCAAACAAACTGCGGAACCTGAAAAGATTATAAACAAGAGCATAAAGTGCTGATCATCTTCTTGTGCTTCGGGCTATCAATTCTGGTATAATTGTCCAGAATATACATAATCAATCTATTATCATCCTTCCTGTAATAGTCGTTAAACTCTATTTCAAGTAGGCTCTTATGTTCTTTACCGTTTCTCCCAATTCTAATATAGTCGGCTGCCACGTAGATTATGCCATCTAGAAATTCCTCCCTAGCCATCTCCATCCAGGAGTTTGTACGGGTCCCCCATGTCCGTGTATCATCATTTACCCGGACACCGTGATTATACTTTCTCAACCCTAGTTCCAGCCGGGAAAGAAGTTCTTCCGCGGGCGGCTTTGGCGACAGTGTTCCACTTCTTTCGTGCATTATTTACATTCATATTAGCTCTAAACTTTAACCAATATTTTCTGTAGTCATCCAACTTCTTTTTGGTTGGGGGGTTCTTTTGGTTCATGGCGTAGTTTGCAACCGCGCGACGATATGAACTTTTCAAATTATTGGCGATACCTGTAACGTTTGCGGTGTTCATGTAAAACTTCTTTTCGAGTTCCCTCTTTCTCTGCATTTTCCACTGAGAAACCATGTTCTTTTTGATGGCATCGACATCCTTCTTGAAAGGGACACCCTTTTTGTTAACCTTTGAAATAGAGTTTATTTCCTTCTTAACATTTCTCACATCCTGGTTCAGGGAAGGTTTATATCTCTTCATCCATTTGTCCCCATAAAGTTTGATGAGATCCTTTCGGATAGAGTTATCATTGAGTCGTCTCTTCCTAAGAGCGTTTTGTTGAATCATAGTCCGCTCCAAATTTGCCGCAAAGTTATTATTGTTATTGTTATTGTTGCTATTTGGGGACTTTGGCTTTGGCTTTGGCTTTGGCTTAGCCAGTTCATTCCGAGCATTTTCAATCTTCTTACATATAGAAACTTTGGTTTCTTTGGGGTCTATGGCTATGTTTAGAATAGTCGCGACACGGACAAGTTCCTTTTTCGGATAATCGATGCACGTTTTTTTACCAACGCGGAATTTAGAACCTGTACCCGTGAGACGCACATTTTTACCACTGTTCTTAAACGTGACGTTCTTTTTGTTATTTTTGGCTTCAATCTTTTTACATATCTCCACCTTCGATGTTTTTTTGGTTATGTCTACGATACCCATCTTTTTGGCCATGTCTAGGAGTTCCGCCTTTTTGAGACTCACACATTTTTTTGCACCAATCATGAACACGAGGGCGCGGGTTTGACGCCCACGTGGTTTGGTCGCTTTGGTGGGTCGAGCACGGGGCATTGTGATTTTCGTCGTCGTCTTTTGAGCCTTTTTGGGGAATACACCTGTCACATTGATGAGTCTATTTTGATATAAAATCTGGATAAGTTCCCCACCCGCATTGTAGGCCTCCATCATGTCCTTGGGATTCTTAGCTCCCGAAATCTGTATGTTTCCAGATTTGGACAGAATGAACTTATGATTCTTGAATGTCATGTACAAGAAGGGAGCCAACTCGGGTTCGTAGGAAACGTAGGATATTTCATACTTATTTTGAAGTCTCGCGACTTTCACCATGTCCGTGATTATACCATTGAACATAAAGGTTCCGCTGAGATTGTTGTACTCGAATGGATTGTACAAGAATTGTTGTTTTTCTGTGTACTTGTCTATGACGAAATTTCGAATAAGCTCAGCTTGATTGGAAATATCACTTCCAACGAAGCCCCCTGAAAACCGAATCTTACCGTTTCTATAGATGTTCACGGTGCCTCCCTTAGATTCCACATCATTAGAGATTTTCAATTTGATTTGGACTGTAGAAAAGTTTAGGTTTATATTTCCCTTTGGTCCGTAATTTTTTGTGTGAGAAAAACCAGTCTTAAATTGACCGTACACACCGCGAAGGTCTTCGGTGTCTACATAAAGACCTTCACCAATGGGAGTTCGACCAACTGGTGGTCGCATAAGTATGGCTTTAAGATCTACACGATTACCTGGTCCAAAATTCCTGTTTACAGTGGCATTAAACATCCCTAAATTTAACTTACTCAAAGTGACAGGCACAACTTCTGGCGCACCCACCTCATTCAAAAAATTTTTCATTCTATTTTCGTTATTCATAAATTCAGAAAATTCACCATATTTGGTATCGTTTACAATGTTTCTTTCTAGACGGGGGGGGAAAGAAGTATTACTTGGTGTGATCTCAACACCAGAACTTCGTATAAATTCCCTGGCCTGTTGGCTCATATTACTATTGGTGAGTATTTTTTTTAAAAGTTGTCTGAGAATTCCACGGCGTCTTCGGAGATTACATCCAACCCATATATAATTGGCTGCTTGGGGTAGGTCCTACCCTTGTAGGTAACAACTTCGTCCCTGACTTCAATTTCCCTAGAACTGAACGGACCGGCGTAAAAGTCCTGGTTGAACTTGGGCTTCCCGAGGTTGTTGGCTTGGCAGTGTTGATTGAACACCACTATAAACATCTTCTGTGGGACGAATAGGTCTGCACCAAAGTTGACGTTTGTAGACTCTAGGAAGTTCGTCAGGGTACTCGCAACCATCGCCACCTGCTTTTGAATCTTCTTGAAGTAATCTGGTACCACATTCCAAATGTCTTTGTCGTTAAACTTTTTGGAATAGTCGTGGTAGGCCCTAATGCACTTGTACAAAATGATGGGTAACTCCTTGTCAAGCTTCTTGTCCAACTGGGGGTCTGCATCCTGAACCTGTTTACTGAAGTTCCAGGGTAGAATGCGGCGGAGAACGGAACCGGAGTTATCCTTCCAGTTTGGGACTTCGTTACCACCCAAGACCCCTGGGACTTTCCACTCAAACGACATGGCAGTCTTGTTCTTCACCGCGATGGAAACATCTTCCCCCGAAACGATGGACTGGAACTCCGCTTGTTCTAGGGCCAGGTCACCTTTGACCTCTGGGGCGATGAACATGAAGGAGTCCTTAATGGCCGAGAGTCCAAACTTCTTCTCGATGTTGTTCGAGAGGGTCCCAACGTCTTCACTCTCGTAGAACTTCTTGAACACCTTGGTGATGAGGGTGGACTTTCCAGATCTCGCGATACCCTTGAAGAATGGGATAACCTGCCACGAATCCATATCGTTCACATCGAAGCAGAGCCGACCACCCATGACATAGGCCCAATTGCAAACTTCCTCCTCGAATTTCTGGTACCTCAGTACACTATCAAAGTAGGGGGTTGGGATGTCCTGCCACCTTTCGATATCCGGGAAGTCATCAAACTGCTGGTCAAAGTACTTACACGCCACAATGGTGGGGTCGAGGCACATGAACTCCTTACTCTTGTAGGGATAGAACCGACAATCGTACACATCTTCCGCGATGTACTGTTTACCAACGAATACACCGTTTCTAAAGGACCAAACGTGTCGTCTCTTCTCAATCTGTGGAAATTGGTGATCGACACACTTTGACACATTTTCAATTACATCCCTGAACACTGAACCTCTACTCGTGAAGTTTTTCCAGTTGTTGAAGTCGTCATCCTTCTGTGAGAGGGAGTGTACAAAGTCCTCGATAGTAAACTTTGGGTTCCACGCACGTGTTCGAAAGCCTTCGATGGTCTTAATTTCTTCACAGCAGAATCCCTTGTATCTCCTGTACCCAGACTTATAGGTTTGGTCAAGAGTGTAGAGCAGACATTTCTGGAAGGGGGTGGCACTTTCAATCTCGTCTTCATCCATAGTAGAGGGATCTGCACTTGTGACAATTTGGGGCATCGCAGTGGGGTTGACGACACGCTCAAAGGATGTATAATGCCGTCGGATATTTTCATACCCATCATTTACCTGTTTGAAAATATTATTGACCCTTTTAATGATGGGAACTTCAATGTCGTCCGATTCCTTTTTGTGAACACCAATTTCCCTGATATAGTTTTTCAGGTCAGAAAGAAATCTCCGATGTCTATTTTTGATGTCTTTGATCGCGAGTATATCTATCCTCGAGGGATCTGGGTTCCCTTCAACACTGAAATTATCTGGGTGAATGAACTGTCTGTACCCCAACTCACGGGCGTTCCTGTAATCACCCGTCCTCAGATCCCACCGAAATTCTAGGGAGTCAACGGTCCTATATATTTGTTCCAAGTTCATCGAACGGATTTGTTGCTTATGAAGTTCCGCCAAAGCCTCATAAGTGTTGGGTTCCTTGTCGATGAAGTGGGTTTCTTCCATTTATATTTACAGTACTTTATTCCTTAAGCAGTTTGAAGCTTACTCAAAATCTTTATGAGTATTTTATTTTGGTTTTGTAGTTGGATACCAATGTTGACTAGGGCTGTACACACTGTATCCCCCTCTGGGGTGGCGAGTAGGGAACCCATAAATTCCACCATGTCAATTCCCTCCTCGATTTCTTGATCTTCAAAAAGATCCTCTTCGGTTTCTGTGTCGGATATAATTTCTCCTTCTTCGATCTCAATTTCTTCTTCAGGCTGGGACGACATTTAAACTTGACTGAGAAAAATTGGATCGCGAAATTTCGCAGAATTATTTTCTCTGCCTATAGTACAACAACTCTCAAAATGGCCGGTGGTCTCATGCAACTCGTAGCGTACGGCGCCCAGGATGTTTACCTTACCGGTAACCCTGAGGTGACCTTCTTCCAGGCGAAATACAAGCGCCACACCAACTTCGCGATGGAGAACATCGAGCAGACCGTCAACGGTACTGCCGCGAACTCCGGTCGCGTGTCCGTCACCGTTGCGCGCAACGGTGATCTCGTCGGTGACATGTACATCGAACTCGAGTCTGACATTGCGGCGACCAAGACTGCTGATGCGGGTGACTGCAACTTTGTCGCGGAGCGTGCCATCAACAACGTTGAGCTTTCCATTGGTGGTCAGCGCATCGACAAGCACTACCAGAAGTGGTGGCGCATGTACTCCGAGCTTTACTTGGACGAGTCCAAGAAGGCCACCTGGGGTAAGATGACCACCGCGGCGGACGGCAAGACTGTCTACCTCCCCCTCGTCTTCTTCTTCAACCGCAACCCCGGTCTCTACCTCCCCCTCATCGCCCTCCAGTACCACGAGGTCCGCATCGACTTCGACCTCGCCTCCGACATGGAGACCTTCCTCAACAAGTCCGTCTTCAAGGTGTGGGCGAACTACATCTACCTCGACACTGAGGAGCGTCGCCGCTTCGCGCAGAAGGGTCACGAGTACCTCATCGAGCAGGTCCAGCACACAGGCACCGACACCGTCACCTCCGCGGCGACAAAGCAGGTCCGCCTCTCCTACAACCACCCAGTCAAGGAGCTTGTCTGGTGCTTCTCCAACACCGCGTCCAAGAACTCCCTCTGGAACTTCACCACCGCGTCTGTTGCCACCAACATCGTCCTCGAGTCTGACCAGACTGCCATCGAGGCGTCCAACGCCTTCGTGCCCACCGCCCTCGCGGGTGCCCCCATGGTGCAGGTCGGTACCGGTGGTGGTGACACCGCCTTCACTGAGGAGGCGGCGGGTCCCCTCGACACCTTCAAGCTTGTCCTCAACGGCCAAGACCGCTTCAAGGAGCAGAAGGGTAAGTACTTCAACCAGGTGCAGTCTTACAACCACCACACTGGCTCTCCTTACCCAGGCATCTACTCTTACTCCTTCGCTCTCAAGCCAGAGGAGCACCAGCCAACTGGTACCTGCAACTTCTCGCGCATCGACAACGCGCAGGTTGCGGTCAAGATGAACACCGCGAACGATGCGACCTCCATGCACATGTTCGCGACCAACTACAACGTCCTCCGCATCCAGTCCGGTATGGGTGGCCTCGCGTTCTCGAACTAAATTGCTCGTATAAAACCATCAATTTCAAATTTCAAATTTTAAGATATTCAAGTATCTTAAAATGTGATAAAGACTAACCACTATTGATTATATATGTTGGCCATAGGTCAAACATCAATTCTGATATACGCCATCGGAAGAAAACGCACCTATCGACAACGAAAAAAGGCTGAGAAAAAACCATGTATGAAGAACGCCGACACACTTTCATGTGCAATTCGTCATACAAGATGTTTGGGGTGTCCGTATAATAACTTTTTTAGACCCGATAGGCCCCCGTTTCCATCTAAGGTGAATGAAAAATAATGGGTTTCCGTGTGAGTTGCCAAATGTGTTCGACAATTACTGATGCACCCAATCCCGTGAGTATTTCATTATCGTAGGTGTATCCATAGCCTATCACAATCGCTCCCCATACAAATGCTAAAAAATCGGTCATAGGACTGGCGATAAAACTACAATTTTTGTCGGTAGGAATTGTTTTTTCCATCATACGATAATATGCTGTCCCTACGAGTAAAGAAATTAAAATCGCGGTGGTGTGTTTCATTAATATAAAGTAGTTTATTTTTTACGAAGTAATAAAATAGCTAGACCAAAACCGAAAACCAGTTTTTTCCTGATTCTCCTCACAAAGTTTTCTCGATTTCGTCCTTTAATTTTGTGATGAACATTTTTAAGAGCGTTACATATTTCTAAATACTCACCATCGGTCAATCTGTATTTATGTTCTTCGACAACCTTCATTAGATAGCCTAAGTCGGGATCCATTACTATAAAGTAATAATATTATGTTGAAAAGACTTTTTGACTTTTTTGTAAAAGTGGAAAAACCCATGCTAGGTCGGTGGAATTTAAAGACGTGCCATGAACTCACTACATCTATAAACTCTGTTTATCAAAATAGAGATCATTGTGGTGACATAATATGCAAGACCCCAAAGAAGGCTATTGAATACCGTGAGTTAAAAAAGAAAGACAATAAGTAAGTATGTACGAAATTTACACAGATGGAAGTTGTTTGGGGAACCCTGGTCGCGGTGGTTGGGCTGCTATTGGGGAGGGTATGAAACTTGGTGGTAATCTGAGGAACACCACCAACAACGTCATGGAAATGACCGCTGTCGTAAAGGCTCTCGAAAAGTGTCTGGAATTGGGAATCCTTTCGGTGCGTATTTTTACGGACAGTAACTATGTGAAACAGGGAATCACCACGTGGATAAAAAACTGGAAACGGAATGGGTGGAAGACTGCGTCAGGGACGCCCGTGAAAAACAAAGAACTTTGGATTGAGATTGACACCCTCACACAAAAAATGGAGATAATCGATTGGAAGTGGGTCAAGGCCCATAATGGAAATCCTCAGAACGAGGCGGTTGATGCCTATGCGAGGGAGTGTGCAAATATTCTCAGCACTTAGTAGATATGGGTGAAGAGGATGTGCCCCATTGTTGGTGTGATAAACAGGAGAAACTCTTAATCAAATGGGCAGAAAAGGCGGCTGGATACCGCTGGCTTCACAATCATGCTAGGTTGTATTACAAGAAGCACAACGATATGATGGCGTACCCCAATATAATTATAGCGAGTCTGACCGGTGTGGGTGGTTTTGCTGTTTTAAACCCGAATGGTACTGTCGAAGATATAGACACACAGAGAAGAATCGTAATATTTCAATACATCTTTGCATTCTTAAATGTAGTTGGTGGTATTCTCGCATCGATAAGTAAGTTTAGTCAAAGTCAGCAACTGACAGAGGCACATTCACTCATGTGCATTCAGTATTCTAAATTTTATAGAAATATTGACATGGAACTTTCTCTCGAGAAGGAGCATCGGGTAGATGTACTCGAATTTGTTTCAAAGGCTCGGGAAGAATATGACCGCCTTTTAGATGACGCCCCAGACATCCCGTCTATTTCGATACACGCGTTCAATGAAGAGTTTCCAGACAAGGAACATAAACCAGATGTATGTAACGGTTTAAGCATCATATTATGTGACACACCCACACGGGGTGCGAACACTGGTGTGAGTGTGGGTGGTCGATGGTTCGCAAAACAGAAGAGAAAAAGTATGGACATTGGATTGAAAGAAATAAATATTAGTAAAGAATAAATGACACCTATAGATAAATTCAAACTTGTTATAACTGTCGCACTATTATATGGTTATCTTTATAGTTTGATGGATCCTGAGGAGTTTGGCTTCAAGACGGCTCTCGATCCTTACTATTTTTCTTTCACGACTATGAGTAGTGTGGGTTACGGTGACTTTAGTCCCATTACGGGACGTGCGAAGATGTTAGCAATGACCCAACAAGTGTTCATTTTTGGTGAATTATTAAAGGTATTGATTAAAGAGATTTTTAAGTAATTTAAAAATTTTGTTAGTTAAAATTAAGATGATTATTATAGTTTTATTTACACTATGGTTTTTACATCATGCAAGACAATGTTCATGTAAAAATCAAGCTGAACACCCAGAAAAATGTCATCGAACTGAGTTTTATGGATTTCAATATGGACACCTATTTCTTTTCACTCTTTTAGGTGCTATGTATCCAGACCAATTTAGGTTATGGATTGGTCTAGGTGTTATATGGGAGGTGTTTGAATATTGGCTTTCTTCTAGACCTGACATAGTACATAAACTTGGTGGGTGCTTAACAAAGTCTACGAAGAGTACACCTCTTTGGTTTAGAGAGGTATATGGGGGTGTTCCCAAATATGAAAACTTTATCGATCGTATTTTTGGTATAAAGAACTCACAGGTTCACACATGGCATTATTCTATCGGGGAAAATCTAACAAATATCTTGGGATTTTTAGCGGGAAGGTATTTAAAAAATAAGTTGTTTGTGTAAATATAATGAACACGGGAATCTTGATCGCTGGTGGTATATGCCCGGGTGTCCATAACCTTGTAAATAGACTTACTCTATATGAAAAATCACAGGGTAATAATGTGATTGGATTTAGGCGTGGATTTGGGGGACTTAACATTAATGATCGTTCTGAAATGCCAACACTTTCATGTGACACAATGAAACTTGAAATGGCTGTGCACAGTTTAAAGGATGTAGATCGTCTCTACTGTCTATGTGGAAATAAGTCTATGGAGAGTGCTGGTTTACTCGCACTCGATGAACGAGTGAACACGAATATTATCGGTATAGCCAAAACTATGTTTGATGACATCGTGGGTTTTGAGTCTGTGGGTGCGCGGAGCGCGGCGTTAAAGTTTGAGGAATATGTGGAGGAATCTTATTCAAAGGCTGTATCAGACCACTCAATCGTCTTAATTGAAATGCCATCTGAAAAGATGATGTCGAGGAGTGTTTACAATAAGGTTACTGATATTGTGAATGGTCTCACAGTAAACAAAATTTCTATGCATCAAATCAAAAACAACTACAACACGAATGGTTACGCCCTCGTTCTCATAACTGGAACGAACGACTATTGGGATATTATAGAGTTTCTACAGCAAAATACTGATACAGATGTCCGCATCACCAGCCCCAATTTTACAACGCGTGAAATGGAGCCATGCCTCTATGATAAGATACTATCTGAACGGGTAGCTCGTGAGGCATTTGAATGTGCCCAGACTCAGACGAACTTTATCGTCGGTGGTGGTGGCACTATGAAGTTTGAGGATTATCTTGATATAGTGTAGGTATGTTCAGAGAGATGTTCAAGAATCCCAAGTTTGTGGGTGCTCAAACATCCCCACCCAACAACGTCGTCGTAGTAACGGAGGATGGGATAGAACATTACACTACACAAGAGTTTGTGTTCAAATCAGAGGCTATAATAGATAAACAATCTAAAGAAGTTAAAGGTACCCCACGAGGTAAAGAAAAGATAGTCCAACTCTTCATCGAACCGACAATTCGAAAGAAGGGGAGGTTCATCGTCACGATGTATGAGTTTTGATCCAATAGCTCAGTTGGTTAGAGCGTGGTGCTTATACACCGTATGTTTGAGTGGAGTCACATCCACATAAGGCACGCCAAGGTCACGGGTTCGAGCCCCGTTTGGATCATTTTTACATATGTGTCCCATATGTAAAAATGTTTTGAGAACCTAAGTTAATTATAAATAAAACAAAAACAATGACACTTAACTATTCCGACGACATTACTCTCGCTGAACTTGCGCGTCTCCTGGCGGAAGATGAGAAGTCTACTAATGGGAAAATAGACAGCGAGGAAGACGAGGGGGAACCGGAAGTTTCTTCTGCTCCTCCAATACAATTTGTAGACGAGATGGAATTCTACGCAAGAAAGTTCTAAGTGATTGTATGCGTTACGGATCAGTTGCGAGGAAAGTGTTCAAGACGCGGTGGGGTCTCTACAATAAGGGACTTGTGGAGGACCACCATGTCATACCCAGAGAGTTTCGTGAACACCCAACTATAAAGGGTTTTAGATATGACATGAATGCGGGTGACAACATCATTCTCTTACCTACGCGGTTAGGTAAACATATACTCCGTGTGAGAGAGGATCGCCTTGTACATACTGGTAATCACCTAGCATATAATGCATATGTTGGTAGAATGTTGGATGTAATACAAAGTGAGAGTGACCTCTTAGAGTTTGTAGACTTTTTGAAATATTCATGTAGATACAGTCCCCACCAAATTCCGTGGTCTTAGTATCCCCACTTGAGCTTTATAGGGCTGACACCCGGGTGGGTTCTTGAAAAGAACTCTTTCCTCCCATGATTACTATGACCTATGAGACTTTTATGACTTCTATCTATATACATATAGTCTCGTAAATCTTTATAGTATACTCGAGCACCATTGTCAATGATGTCCTCGTGTTTCATATCAATGTGGTTGTCCATTGGTAGGAAATGTTTTTTGTACTTTCTCATATTGTCGACGTTTATGAGATAACATTTTGTACTTGATATCCAATCAACCTTTTCTAGAGTTCCTTCAACTTTGCTAGGAAGTCTAGAAAGACAGTGGAAAAAACACATTTCGAAGTTGGGACCCTTTTCGTCTATGACATTTTGGATCTCCTCATATAATTGTGTTGACTTTATTACAACGTTATCTTCGAAAATCACAGCGTACCTGAGACCTTGTTTAAAACACCTGTTGTAAAATTCCATGTGACCCATAAAGCAACCAATGGCACCTAAATTAAAGTAAGTTATATCTGGTCTTCGCACCTGGGGATTGTAATGCATTTCCATAGCCTTCTCGAAGTACTCGGGTTCAATTAATCCCTCATATTCACGAGCAACCTTAACCTTCCTCGTATCAGGTCCATATATAATTTCGAGGGGTAAATCATTCTTATGACTTTGGATGAAACGTTCATGCCTCTTTTTTTCACTCTTTAGAGTTAGTAGGAAACATCTGTAATCATAGTGTGAACGTTTCGATGTTGTCCCTCTACCACCTTTATGTACCAAAATGATAAGAACTAAAACAAATAATATCACAAATAGTATCATACCTACTTAAAAATTAGAAAATAAATAGAGGTATGGATACGGACACCTTCGTAAACTGGATTGGTCTGGTGAGCGCTATACTTATATCGGTCATGTTTATCCCCCAGGTAGTACATGTTCACAAGACCAAGGATACCCACGCTATCAATTATACTTTCCTTGGAATAAATGTCGTAGCGAGTATTTTGGGTTTGGTGTACTCTATACATTTCAATGTAGTTCCCATGATCGTCGCGAATACGTCTGCTGGTCTTTTTTCCGTCTCTTTGGCTGGTATGAAGTTTGTAAATGGACTTAAAGAAGAAACACCTGAATATGATATATCCACTCCCGACGTGTAGTCGGTCGAGTGCCCACCGCTCCTATGGTGTAGTTGGTTAGCACTGTGGTCTTTGAAACCACCAACAGAAGTTCGAATCTTCTTGGGAGCTGTTTGGGTGGAGGGAAGGGCCGGTGTCCCACGTAAAGGGCAAACCCAAATGGAATGAGGGCATCGGCATTGCACCAACCTAACCTGAAATCCTAACCAGTGTATAAACGTTGATGGAGCCGACGGGGTGAGGAACCTTAACCGGACTCACCTCGGGGAGCCCTCTCTGTCGCGTTGTATTCATAGTGCCGTATATTAATAGCACACCCTTTCTTAGCTCAGTTGGTAGAGCAGTGGACTGTAGTTCCATGGGTCACCTGTTCGAATCAGGTAGAAAGGAACAGTCTTCCATAGCTCAGTTGGTAGAGCGTGCGACTGTTAATCGCAAGGTCATCGGTTCGACCCCGGTTGGAAGAGTTTTTAGATAGTTGTCCACTATGTAAAATCTCTCAGTTTAGTATATGACATATGTTCCAAAGAAGATGCATCCAGCATGGCGCTGGATGCGTTCAAACATTGTGAACCTTTCCTTCACCGCTAACAAAGTTGTGGTCATCCGTGATTGGCGACTGGCTGCGTTGAATATTTTCTTCAGTGTGGCTATTGTGGGGTGGGTTATATTTTCGTTATTTTTGGGTAAGACCTACATCGTCACCGA